>MDTG01151501.1_pt1 | contig 22726 bp, 21 predicted proteins | sample 811421 | NCBI WGS metagenome assembly MDTG01 (sample SAMN05326645, study PRJNA326480) | marine metagenome | isolation source: seawater | place: Pacific Ocean: South East | collected 2011
CTAATGTCACCAGAAAATACTTCTAATTTATCTCGAACTTTTTTAGGCAGAGTATCGATCCAACCATATGAATTAAAAGCATTATAATATACAAAAGCTCTTACATGGTGTCCTTTTTTAACTAACTTTTCACTAAGGTGGGAACCAATGAATCCATCAGAGCCGGTAATAAGTATTTTCATGAGTTTATTTTTATTATATTTTAATCTTTAAAAATTATTCTACAATTAATTTATATTTAGCATATCTCTAAATATTAAATTATTTTTAACCAAAAAATCATATGTTCCTGTATCAACTATTTCACCTTTATGAAATAGAAGAATTTTATCACATTTTTTTAGAACTGATAATCGATGAGCTATCATGATGATAGTCTTATTTTTATAATTTTTTAATAAAGACTCTACAATATTTTTCTCTGTCAATGCATCTAAAGAATTAGTAGCTTCATCCAAAACGATTATCTCAGGATCTTTATAAAGAGAGCGTGCTATACTTAACCTTTGTATTTGACCGCCACTCAATCTAACGCCATTTTCACCAATAACTGTTTCATATTTGTTTGGTAAATCATTTTCAATAAAATCAGAAATATTTGCAATTTGACTTACTTTTTTAATCTTTTCTAAATTTATTTCACTTTCAGTTTGTCCTAATGCAATATTATTTGTAATTGTGTCGTCAGCCATAAATGAAAACTGTGGAACGTAACCAATTTTAGATCTCCAATTATCACCTAAATTTTTATCTAATTCTTTGCCATCTACTAAAATTTTTCCAGAAGAAGGGTCCAATAAGCCTAATATTAAATCAATGAAAGTTGTTTTGCCGGAGCCAGTTTTTCCAGTAATTCCAATAAAATTAGTCGCCTTAAGATCTATCTGCTTGATATCTAAAACTTTTTTATCTGAAGTGCGATATTGAAATTTAACATTGTGTATTTGAATGCTGTTTGAAAAATTAAAATTATTAATGCTATTTGAATTTGAAGTAGTTTGAGATAATTTTGTAGCCTTTAATAATTCATCATAAATCGTTTCAAGTGAAGGTTTGTAAAATTTAATCTCTGTTAGCTGGTGATAAATACCTTGAGCTGCTGGTAAAATCTTCTGTAATGAAAAAGCATAAATGCCTAATAAAATAAAGCTTGTAGAAAAATCTGAACTAAACGTTACAAAATATATTGCTGTAGAAAAAGCGAAAATATATGCCAAAACCTCCAGCAATGATCTAGGAAACAAACCAAAGAAATCCTTGTTGATTTGATTATCTGCAAATTTGTTCGCCAATGACTCGATCAATTTTTTATAAAATGAAGCATTATTTTTCATTTTTATATCCTTTATTGACCTTAAAGATTGATCGACTAATTTATATGTCTTTCTAGAATATTCTGGTGCAAATTTTCCATAGTTTTCAATTTTTATTTTTAATTTAGAAAAAACTATAAAATAAAATAATCCTGTAAAAGCTAACAACAAAAGAGTGACTGTTGGATTGGCTATTACCAATAAAATAAATAAAAATATACATGTAAATAAGTAACCCATTATTCTAAAGACTGGAGTTATAACACCAGCAACAGCTGCATTTACTCTCATACTTAATTTTTCAAGGATCTCATTACTATTTGTTTGAATATGATAACTATAGGGCTGATCTACAAAAAATTTAAAAGTTTTAAGGTAAAAGGATAAAAAAATCTTTTGTGTGCAATGTGTTTGATACCAGCCATTTAAAAGTCTAGTTGATTGATTTAAAATTAAAAGAAACATTGAAAATAAAGCGAAATAAATAATTATTTCTTGATTACTTAATTCAAAAGTTTCCTTAATTTTTAAAACATATTTATTTTCGTTCATAATTTTTTCATTAGACACAACAGCAAGAAACGGTGCTATTGATGCTACCCCAAACATATCCATAAAACCTGAAAAAATATTTAATACTGATAAACCATAGAGTTTTCTTCTTTCTTTTTTTGTTAATAGAAGATTTATTCTTTTTAAATTTTTGAACATTCTATTTTATTATTGGTAAAAAATGTGTGAACTGATAAGCCAAAGTAATGCTTAAATTTTTATTTTTTGAATATAGTTTCTATAAGTTTAATATCTTCAATAAACTCTTTTGCCAAACATTGTGATTTAATTGCTTTACTAGAAATTATATAATCTACGAAAGAATTAGCTTGATTTCTAAATGACCATCCCCAGGGTATCCAAGGTTTATCAACATTTCCATTTTCATAATTTTCTATAAGTACTTCAGTAGGAATATTTTTTAATAATGGTGCCGGAAGTTTTGCATAAATACTTCCTTTTTCAAAATTCATTTGAATATCATCTATCCATCTTTTTGAAGATGAAAATTGATTATTAAATATAATTTTAGCATTTTTTTTTGTTTTAAAAAAAACAAAACCTTCTCCTTTATTTGATAAATCTTTGTAATCTAGTTTTAATTCTCCAAATAAATGGCGCATTAAATTAATATGATGGCAGTGTGAATTTAAATATTTTAAGAAAACAAATTTTTTGTTTTTAAAATTTCTATTTAGTGAATTTTTTTTTCTATAGTTTTTATCGCTATGTTTGAAATATTCAAAAGGATTGCTGTACGAATCTCCTAAAAACGCTTTATAATAAACTGATAATAAATTACCTAATTTATTTTTTTCTATTTTGTTTTTTAAATATAAAATTCCATTATCATGTCTTTTCATGTAACCAATTACATACTTTGTTTTTTTTTTCTTAGATAGACTCCACAGTTTTTTTGCCGACTTGTAGCTTAGTGCGGCAGGTTTTTCTGAAAAAAGTGATATACCGGCGTTTATAACATCTTTTGCTACAGATTCATTTTTATCTCTTCGTGTTACTAAAATAATTCCATCTAGTTTTTCATCCTTCAACATTTTCTTATGCGAAGTATAGGTTTTTTGAATTTGATATTTCTTAGATACCTTCTTTAAAAGTTCTTTATCTAAATCTGATATAGCTACAATTTTTACTCTGGGATCAAAATAAAAAGAGGGTAAATGTACTAGCTGTGAAATAAACCCAGCTCCAATAAAACCTAATCTAACTTTTTGCATACTAAATAAATTTTTTATAGTTTTTTAAAGAAATTAATTCAACTTTTGGATAAAGAGATAAAAATTTCCCATTTTTTATAAGATATTTTTTATTTTTTTTAATAATTTTTTTAAGGTGTAAATACGCCAAAACTATTAAAACAGCAGGCTTTAAGGTAGATATTTCTTTAGTAGGGTGCACTTTTAAACCCTTAAAAGCAGAATATTTACCAACTTTTAAAGGATGGTCATCGAAAATAATACTCAAATACTTGCTGACATTGTAATTTATGGCTAACGTTGGGCCGCTACGAGCTGAGCCAAATGCACCAACAAACTTATTTTTATATTTGCTCATAATTTTATCTGATCTATTTCTTTGTAATGATATAAAATTACTGAAATTTTTTAATTTCTTAAAACTTGTATCTCCATTATCCTTTTCCATTTTTAAAAATTTTTTTACATTTTTTGATATTTTTCTTTCATTTTTTTTACAAACAAAGCCAATAATTGAACCTTTTTGAATATTTACTCTTTGAGCGTCAAATAAATCTAAGTTAAAACTATTAAAAAGGTTATTCAGACTTGTCACTGAATGATGATACATATGTTCATGAAATATCGTACCCAAAATTTTTTTTTTATAAATATCATTTAAATACTGGCATTCAAATATAAAAATTCCATTTTGATCTAAAATTTCATTAATAGATTTAATTATTTCTCTCATATTTTCTGCATGGGCAAAGGTATTAAAACATATAATTATTTTAGCTTTTTTATATTTTTTTTTTATTTTTTTAGCAATTTTTAAACCAAAAAAGTTTACCAAAGTTTCTATACCATTTTTTTTTGCAATCTTAGCTACATTGCTTGCTGGATCGACACCCAAAACTTTAATTTTTTTATTTTTAAAAAATTTTAGAAAACTGCCATCGTTACTTCCAATATCTAAAACCATATCACTTTTTGTTAACTTAAATCTTTTTATAATTTGCTTTGATAAAACTTTAAAATGATCTGTGATTGCTTTAGTTTGACTAGAAAGATAAGTAAAATCTCCCCATAAAAGTTTAGGGCTAACAACTTCCATAGTTTGAATGTTTTTACAGTTATTGCACCAGCCTATTGATAAAGGAAATTTATAAAAATTATTAATAAATGATTTTTTATTTGAATATTTTTCACCTAAAGGCATTTTTTTCAATTTAATTCCAATCTTAATTTTTTTATTTAAGCAGAGACGACAATAATTTGTGTATTTGTACATTTATATTAAATTTTTATTTAGGTAAGCTGAGCTGATATCAGACATTGCTTTTAATGGCAATTTATATTTTTCTAAATATTTTTTATTTAAATTATTTTTAAAAATTAGATTTTTATCTATAAATTCTTTATTTAATTTTTTTCCCTCTAATTTATCAAGCATTTCTTTAGTTGCTATCCAAATTTCATCTTCGTCATTGTCTTTTATTCTAATATTTTTTTTTTCATATTGATCATCATCAATTAACCAACCTAAAGGTAGTTGCAATATATCCTGTATGGGTATTATTTTTTCATTATTTTTATAAGACAAATGTTTTGGTAAAAACATACATTTTTCATCAAGCGCAAAATAAACTAGTGATGGTAAAAAATTAATTAATAACAAAGGTTTACCAAAATAAGTTGGGACTGGAAAATAACCTGATGAAGTCCCTATGCAAAAGCGGCATGTTGCTGCTAAAAAAATATCCATGAATTCGCTTTTTTGTTCACTAAAAGGGTAATCGATTAATCCTTTGATTTTTGGTAATTTCGTCATACTTTTGTCTCCAACTCTAAATACATACCCTCCCCTTGATATAATTTCCTTTACCGCTTTTAATGTTGTTAATGGATCCGAATTCCTAACTAATTCGCCTTTACCCTGCCTCACATGTAAAGTTACGTACCACGCGTTTTCTGGTAAGCCAATTTTCTTTAGCATTTCTTTGCCTTTTTTATTATCTTCATCACTTAATTTAAAATAATTAAAATTTAATCTTTCTAAATTTTTCATTTCTTGCTGCATTAGATTGATTGTAAAAGGCCAAGGATAATAATTATTCTTGAAAGGAAGACCGACGCCAATTGGGATTCTATGCAATTCACTTAAATAATTTAATTTATAGTTTAAAGCTGTGCTCTTTATTACATTTAAGTGCGGTCTAAAAAAATTGAATAATACTTCATTGGTTGGCTTGTCATTATCTCTTAATAGTAAATTTGGTTTTTCCTCAGATTCTTCAAAATTTTTTTTATACTTTATATAATGAAATAAGGGCCAAATGTTCCCAAAACTTCCTATAACAGTCTCAACAGGAATAAATCCCGTTTTAAAGATTCCAGAAAGAGATTTTTTTTTTAGCCATTTGTTCCTGACTTCCTCATATTTGTTAAGTAAATTAAAGGCTTTTTCTGGATCATTCCAACAATTTATAAAAGATTGTGCATAAAAAACCATGGGATGCTCAGAATATTTTTTAAACAACTGGTTTGTTTTAATAATTCTTTTTTTTGTTGAGGTTATTTTATTTAATTGCATAACTTTATTTGCAATAAAATCACCATTAATTCTTTCACTAATAAGATAAACAAAATATTTTGATCTATTAGAAAATCTCTTGAATAATTTTTTTAACATTTTAATTAATTTTGTTAGAAAATAATTTAAGGATTTTTTTAATTTTAGTTGGTTTAATTTTAACTATCTTAGAAGTTTTTTTCATATCTAAACCGGTTATTCTATTATTTGAATATAATTTTATATTTTTTTCATATGAAAAACATGAATGAAGAAGATTATGACTTAAATTATTATATTTTAATAATTTTTTAGCAAAGTCTGAATAGTTAATATCTCGTTCACCCGAAATATGATAATTGCCATGATATTTCTTTTTAACTATTTTTAGTATGATTTTAGTTGTGTCATGAAAAGTTATTGGCGAAAAATAAAGATCTTTAAAAGCTGAAAATTTTGATCTTTTATTAATCTGTCTTATCCAAGCATTAAAAGGTTCGGTAAATGTATCTACATTTTTTGTTACTCTCAGTATACACAATAATTTCTCTTTTTTTATTTTTTTAGTAAGTTTAAAAATGTTTTTTTCAACAAAAGATTTTAGTTTTGCATAGTTTGATTTTGGTTGATGATTGTCGTCTTCCTTAGGTAAATTTGTTTTATTTTTAAAAACAATACTAGAAGATAAAAAACATACAAAAATATTTTTTTCTATTAATTTATTAATTAATTTTAAGGTATTAATACCATTAACTTTATATGCAAGTTTATAATTATCTTCACATTCTTTAATTTTAGTAATCGATGCAAGAAAAATAGTGGCATCAATATTATTTGGTATAGTAAAATTATCGATTTTTGATAGATCTAAAAAAATTTTATTTTTATTTAATCTTTTTTTATTTCTACTCGTTGAAATTACCAAATAATTATTTTTCTTTAAAAAAGGTACAAGATATTTTCCAATTTTAGAGTCTCCTCCAATTACTAAAATCTTTTTTTTCACGGTAAAGTAATTTTTAAAATAAATGATTATTTAAGCCTAACTAGAAAATTCCAATAAAAACTAAGAAATTAATTATTATTCAAAATAAATAAATTCATAATCACCAGAATATTTACATTTTTGAAAAATCCATTTCCATTCATCAACATGAAGGAAACAGGCTCCAGTTAAAGCCCAACATTGTAAATTGAACAGTTCTTGTTCATTTCTATAGCCTTCGACCATTATATAAGATTTTTTTCCAACTCTTTCTACTTCAAGAATAGAGCTTTCAAGATCACCTAGCATTAAATTGTGTAAACTTGAAACTGATATTACTAGATCGAAACTTTTGTCTTTGAAAGGAAATTTGTCTTTAGCATCATGTCGAAAAAGGTATTTTTTTATCTCAGGCTTTGCATTTTCTATTCCATACTTAGATATATCAAAGCCAGAAATTTCCAAATTTGGAAGTATTTTTTTCATTTCATACAAGAGATAAGCTTTTCCACAACCAACATCTAAAACGCTTGAATTATTTGTCAGCTTATATTCATCAATCATTTTCTGAGCCACAGGCTTCCATCTATCAGGTATATATTTATACCCACCAAACCCATATTTTCTGTCGCCATCCCAATAATCATACTCGAATTCTTTGCCTTTTTTCATACAGTGAACCTTGTCGTTAACCATTCTCTCGAGATAATTACGTTTAGTTTTAGTATGCAAAGGAGTTACAAAATTTCTTAATATTCCCATAGAACTAAATTTTTTTTAAACAAAATGGCAGTGCTTTTTTTACCATCCATATATTTTCTATTTTCATTAAATCATCTAAATTTGATAGCTTCAGATCTTCTAAAGCAAAATAAAAAGATTTTCTTTTTTTAAGCATTTTTTTTAAAACTTTACATCTTTCTTCATCATCAAATGGTAATTGGAAAAGACTATATGCTACTATTCCATCTAAGTTTTTTAGTTCAGAAATTATTTGATATAGAGTTTTGTAACAATTATCCATAGCATATTCAACAGCACTTAAATTGTAATGTAAATTCTTCTTTTTGCAAAATTCTCTGATAATAATATTTTGTATATGTTGTGGTGCCCTCTCGTCCATAAATGGTCGGCTAAATATGTATCCTTGAATTTTTTTCATTTTATTTTAGGAAATTTATATTTTAAACCTATTTCTGAAGCTGGCTTTAAAGTAATGGGCTCAAAAAATTCACCAATTTTTTTATCTCCATATGGCGAAAAAATATTTTTAAATCTACAGTTCATTGACCATCTGGTTTCATTCTCTTTATTAATTCTATTGCCATGTGGTAAGGATTGATTAAATATAAGTATTTGGCCATAATCAATCTTTAACCAGTTAATATGTTTTTTAATAGACTGATAAATTTTTTCACTGTTAGTATATTTCTTTTTAGAAACTCTTTTATGAAAATCATTATATTTATTAGCAGGAAGAATATACATTGATTTTGTTTTAAAACAATTTACCAATGGAACCCATACTACCACCTCAAAAGGTGAGTCGCCTGCCCAAGTGTCTGAATGAACTACCAGTAAAGAGCTTGGATCTTTAGGTAGTTGGATACTCAGGTTAACTCTTTTTTGCATGGCTAACTCATTGCCAACAATTGCTTCTAAAAATGGTTTAGCTACCTTATAATAATGCAATCTAAAATTTTTATCGTTGTTTATTTTATTGAAAATTTTTAATCTAAAACTATTAAGATTTTTTTTATTAATTTTTTTATGAAAAATATTTAAGGTTTTTAAAGCACTAATTTTATTATCAATTTTGTAATTTTCTTTTATAAGTTTTATAAATTTTGATTGTATCCAACTCAATGATTTATTGTCAGCAGCATTTCTAATGATATAACCCTTGTTTCTAAACTCTCTAGAAATTTTTATTTCTTCAGTTGTAAAAAAATTATTTTTCATTTTTATTTAATAGTGATTAAAATTTAGTGTAAATTATTTTTTTTTTTCTAATTCCATATTTTAATAACTTATTGGATATGTCATTAAAATTACTTAATATTTGGGCACAAACAATAACCGTAATATTTGATATTTTTTTTTTTGATTTTTTTAACAATATAGATGAACTTCTTACAGGAATTCCTTGAATTTTTTTTGATTGTAATAATTCGTTATCATCAAATAAACTAACCACATCATATTTTTTTTTCTTCAAAATATGAAAAGTGGCTATCCCAAAAACACTAGCGCAATATACAAATATTTTATTTTTATTAAGATTAACTAAATTAAAGTTTTTTAATATTCTATCTATTACTTTTTTTTTATAAAGTAATAAATTATTTAAATTTTTTCTTCCTTTAGTCAAAAAAGATAAATTCCTGTTAAAAGTGTTTAGAAATGATTTAAGTTTATTAATTTCTTTATTGTTATGTAGCACTAAACGAAATGAAAATTTGCCAATTACATTTTTAATTTGAAGCTGTATAAATTTTTTTTTTTCTTTAGACCAATTAGCTTTATTATTAAATTTGTACAACTCAGAAAGAACTAACAAGTACGATTTTGTAGTTTTTAAATCTATAGACCGCGATAGACTTCCTGGTTCTTCTCTATGGTAGTAGTATTTACCTTTGTATAATGCAAAAGATGTCATCAAACATAACATTCTTGTAACAAATTCGTGATCCTCGCTTAGTTTAGCATCAATAAATTTAAGCTTATTTTTTGTAACTAATTTTCTTTTAATAATATAATGCCAACAAACATTGGCTTGATAATTTATTTTATTTATATGAGCTATTAATTCATTTGAATTTTTTGATTTTGAAAAATTTTTTTTAAATAAATAATTGTTTGAATAAGGTGGCTGTTCAGAAAAAAATCTAGCGATTATTACATCTTTATCTTTATTTTTTTTAATTAATTTTTCTAATCCCTGAAAACATCCTTGGTATAAATAATCATCACTGTCTAAAAATATCAAATATGTACCAGATGCCACGTCAATTCCTTTGTTTCTGCTTAATCCTGCGCCGTAATTTTTCTGATTATGAATTGTTTTTATTTGTTTATTATTCTTATAACTATTACATACATCTAAACTTCCATCAGTTGAACAATCGTTTACTAGCACTATTTCAAAATCTTTATACTTTTGGTTTAAAACACTTTTTATACATTGGTGTAAATGTTTTTTAGTATTATATATTGGAATAATTACACTAAACATGGGCATTGTGGTAATTAGATATTAGTAGATGTGATCGCCGGTATCTTTAAAGGAATTTTAGTTTGAATTGCTGTTTTTATTTTAGGCGTTGTGTAATCTCTGCCATTACAATAAGAACATGCATCAAGAAACTTTTTATTTTTATAAAGATTGAATATTTCTTCCTTAAGTATTTCAAGCGATTTGTTATCTTTAGATAAATCTACAAAATCAGTTTTATTAATTGGTATGGCATTAAGATTCATTATGTTTGCTGAAAAAGGACATCTATATAACTTTCCATTTAAAAGAGTCAAAACGTCATTGACACAACAATTTTTAAACATATGAGTAAGTTTTTCTTCTGATTTTTTTTGGTAGTTTATTGTTCCAGAATCTGTCCATACTGGTATGTTAGTTGTATATTTTATTTTGTTATTTTTAAATAATTCAATATATTCTTTATGTTTAGTTGAAAGCTTTCCATAATTTGTTATATCAACTAAAACTTTTTCATTTTTCAAACATTCAAAGTTTTCACCTTTAGGAATTATAGTGGCATTAGAATAAATAACTATATTTTTTGCATTTTTATAATCTAATAATTTATTAACTATCTTACCTATTTGCTTATTCACAAAAGGTTCTCCTCCAAGGAGTCTAAACTCATATAACTCTTCAGTAACTTCCATGAGCTTATCAATTGATTTAAATAGTAATTCTAAATTACTATTTTTTGGTTTCAAATAATATTGCATCAAATTTGAGCAACTCTCACATTTCATTGAGCACGCCTCGGTAATGACGATATCAACATATTTTAAATCTAAAGATTTATTTTTAACTGGCTGTATTGAAATACACTCAGCTTTATATAAATCTATTCTTCTTCTAATTTCATGAAAATTCATATCATCAAAATTTATTAAATTAAAATCAGTATTTTCAAAAAGATTTACGCAATCATAAATATTTTCATAATTCATTTCTTTAATTCTTGATTCAATAGAAGCCATTGCATAACTGGTACAAATAAAAATATGAGGTTTGCCACTCAGTTCTGCAAGCTTTTTCGGACTAATAACTGGTATATTTAAAAAAGTGTCCTTTTGATTTTCATCATCACAAAAATATTTAACACTTACCTCTAATTTTTTTAAAGCATTTAAGGCGAGTGTTCCGTATTTACCTGCTCCAAATAGTATTACAGGATCAGAACTCGTTTTTATACTACGAACCAAGTGATTAATATGATAATTTTTCATAAATATAAGTGGTAACGAATGTTTAGGCTAACAAATTTTACAATAAAATAAAAGATTAATGTCTTTTAAAACTAAGATCTTTTTCATTTCTTTTTAAGAATCAACATTTTCTTAACTAAATCATTTTCTGTGATGTGATATTTTTTTAACAAATCAATTTGGTCACCATAATCATCCACGAAACTATTATTTAATCCTACTCTTGTAATTTTGTGAAGATGATTTTTTAGATGGTCACTGCAAAATTCTAATATACTACTTCCAAATCCACCATGTAAGACGTTTTCTTCAACTGTAATAATTTTCTTAGCTCTTTTAATACATTTTATAAGAGCCTTAGCATCAAGCGGTTTAATTGTTGGAAAATGAATGACACCAGATTTAACTTTGTGATTTTTGTATAGTTTTTTTGATGCACCTTCTGCTATTCTTGTTGCTATACCAGTTGTCAAAAATAAGTAATCTTCAGGTTTTTTAATTATTACAGATTTTCCTATAATAAATTTTCTTTTTTCTGGTGTTATTAATGGCTCGTCCCCTCTAGATAATCTAATATAAATTGGGTGTGGCCATTTTAAAGTAGCTGTAATTAAATTCTTCATCTCATTTGCATCGCAAGGAGCTAAGATAGTCATATTTGGTAAAGTTCTTAATATTGAAATATCCTCTATTGCTTGATGAGTAGGTCCAAGAGGAGCATAAACTAAACCGCCTCCATTACCTATGAGTTTTACTGGTAAGTCATGTAAACATAAATCTATAACTATCTGTTCAAAGGCTCTCCTGGTTAAAAAAGTTGCAATAGTATTTACAAAAGGTGAATAGCCTTCTAACGCTAACCCAGCTGAAATACCAACAACTGACTGCTCTGAAACACCCTCCATAAAAAATCTTTCTTCAACCTTATCTTTAGAATGCTTCATGAATCCGGGGCCAAGATCTGAGCCAATAAAAATAATTTTTTTATTTTTTTTTTGTAGTTTTAATATAGTTTCAAAACAAGTTCTTCTCATTTTATCCTAAAATTGTAATATCTATTATATCAAGCAGTTGTTTAGATCTTCGATTTCTTTATCGGTAAATGAATTTTTATGATGCCAATATGGATTATTTTCAGCAAAATAAAAGCCTTTTCCTTTAATTGTATGGCAAATAGTGACAGAAGGTTTATTAGTTTTACTTTTATTAAATTGACTAATATTTTTTCTTAATGCGTTTACATCATGTCCATTAACTTCAGAAACATCAAAACCAAAACTTTTCCATTTATCTGCTAAAGGTTCTAGGTCGACCACCTCTTTAGTAAATCCATACGATTGAATTTTATTATAATCGATAAAAACTTTTAGATTTGATAATTTATGTTTCGCTGCAGATAAAGCTCCTTCCCAAATTGACCCTTCGTTTGTTTCTCCATCCCCAACAATCACATATATCTTATGTTTTTTTCTTTTTATTTTGGCTGCAATTGACATACCTACTGCAATAGGTAAGCCGTGACCTAAAGAGCCTGTAGAAGCTTCAATTCCTGGTACTTTTAAATATTCTGGATGTCCACCAAGTATTGAACCACTCTTACTTATGTTATTTAAAGTTTTTTTTGGAAAAAATTTCTTATCAGCTAAAATTGAATATAATGCTAAACATCCATGACCCTTACTTAAAATTAATCTATCTCTGTTTTCTTTTTTTAGATTTCTTGGATCAAAATTCATAAATTCGTCATACAAAACGCGCAGAATTTCAACTAAAGACATAGCGGAACCCATATGTCCTCTACCACCACCTATCAAAGACTGGATTATTAATTTTCTTAAATATTTTGATCGGTTATCTAATTTTATGGCTAGAGATTTCTTATGAAATAGTTTGTTCATCTTTATTTATAAAATTTATTCAACTGTTTAACAATTAGTCCAAGTTCTTTTTTTGATAAATTTTGGTGAATTGGCAAAGTTAAAATTTGTTTTGCCTGCTGCTCAGCTACTGGAAAATCTCCCTTTTTATAGCCCAAATATTTAGAGGCTGGCTGTAAATGAATTGGAATAGGATAGTGTATTGCTGTTCCAATACCTTTTTTTTTTAAGAATTTTATTAGTTTATCTCTCTTTTGCGTTTGAATAACGAAAGTATGATAAGTATTATACTGATATTTTTTTTCATGTATTAAAGTATAATTTTTTTTATCTAAATATTTAAAATAAAATTTTGCGTTATCTCTTCTTTTAGATATTATTTTATTTAAGTTTTTAATGCGATAATTTAAAATAGCTGCCTGAAGAACATCCATACGTGATAGAAAACCAAATTTTTTTACTACATTTCTATCTACAAGTCCGTGATTTCTCATCTCTAAAGCTCTTTTATAAAATAAATAGTTATTTGTAGTTAAAAACCCACTATCACCGTAAGCATTTAAATTTTTTAATGGGTGGGCAGAAAAACAACCTATTTCTCCAAACGAGCCAGCTTTTTTACCATAATATTTTGAGTTGATAGATTGTGCAGCATCCTCAATTATAGGAATTCTATATTTCTTTGAAATTTTAGTAATCTCTTTCATTTCAGCTATTCGGCCAGTCAGATGAACTGGCATTATCGCTTTTGTTTTTTTTGTAATTGCTTTCTCAATCAATTTTGGATTTATATTTTGATCTTGCAAAACATCTACAAAAACTGGACGCGCTCCTATATGAGTAATTGCAGATGTTGATGAAATAAAGGAATTAGGTGGAGTGATAACTTCATCTCCTCTCCTAACTCCTAGAAGGTAAAGCCCTATAACTAGGGCATCTGTCCCACTATTTAGGGCGACCGCATACTTAGTTTTACATAAGTTTGAAATATTTTTTTCAAAAATTTCAACTTCCTTACCAAAAACATAATGTCCTTTTTCAAGAACTTTATTAATTATTGGTGATAAAAATTTCTTCTCCTTTTTCCATTGAAGAGTTAAATCGATATAAGGTATTTTCATTTAATTATTTTTGTAAAAGTCTTTTACGCACTTAATAACGTAGTTCATCTGTTTTAAGGTTAAATGTTGGTCGCAAGGAAAAGTAATAATTTTTTTTGTATGACTGTCTGTTACAGGAAAGTCACCCCATTTATGCTTTAGTGTTTTTAAGCTTTCTTGAAGATACATTGGTTTTGGATAATGAACTTTTGCTTCTATGCCTTTATTAATACAATATTTATATAAAGCATCACGATTTTCAGCAAAAATAATATATAAATGGTAAACAATTTTATAATTCTTTGGTCTGTAGGGAATTTGAATTTGGGGAATACTTTTTAATTTTTTATCATAATAATTTGCATTTTTTATTCTCTTTTGTGCAATAATTTTAGCTTTCGGGAGCAACCAACTTCCTACGACCGCTTGAAACGTATCTAGTCTTGAATTATATCCACAAATTTTAACTGTATCTCTATCTGTCAAGCCGTGATTTCTTAATAGCCTTAACTTTTTATAACTTTTCAAACTATTTGTAGTAATCACCCCTCCGTCAGACCAAACATTGATATTTTTTAGTGGGTGTAATGAAAAAGCGCCAAAATCCCCCCAGCACCCAGCATTCTTCTTATTTATATTCCCAAGTATTGATTGGCATGCATCTTCTACAATAGGAATATTATATTTCTTAGCTAATTTCATTAACTTTGGCATGTTGGTCATATAGCCAGTAAAATGAACAGGAACAATTGCTTTTGTCTTACGCGTAATTTTTTTTTCCACTAAATCTACATTCATACAAAAAGTATTATCGCAATCCACAAATACTGGTTTTGCTCCAATTTCTGTGATGGCGCCAACGGTTGCCACAAATGTATTGGCTGCAGTAATTACTTCATCACCAAAACCAACGTTTAATGCTCGTAAAGAAAGTTTAATTGCATCAGTACCTGAATTTACTCCCACTGAATATTTTGTGCCTATTAATTTAGAAAAGTTTTTTTCAAATTTTTCTAATTCCTTTCCTAAAGTAAAATCACCCGTAGAAACAAATTTTTTTAAATTTGACCATAAAACATCACAATTTGAAAATTGTTGCTTTAAATATGAATATCTAACTTTCATTTTAAACAAGTTTAATTGACTGCATTGTTTTAATATTGAAGTACTTATCGTCAGTTAGTGAATTAGGTAACAAATCTTTTTTAAATGCATCTTTTAAATCTATAACAGCATCTTTTATTGTAAATTTAGACTCAAAATTTAAAATTTTTTTTATTTTTTTTGAAGATATGTGATATGACCTATTATCATTTGTTGGTGTTGTTTTAAGTTCTACATCTTTTCCTATTACTTCTTTTACAGTATTGGCTAAATCTAAAACTGTCTGATTTTCATATCCTGCATTAAATATTTCTCCTGAAACTTTAGATTTTTCAGCATTTATTAAAATATTATAAACTTCTGCCATGTCTTTAATATGAATATTTGGACGTAATTGGCTCCCACCAAATACACTAATTTGACGTTTATGATATGCTAAATTAGTTAGTATATTCACAACAACATCTAACCTTTGTCTTGCTGAATAACCACAGACCGTAGCTGGTCTTAAAGTAATTGGTGTAAAATTTTCAGATTTATACTTTTGTAATATTTTTTCACATTCTACTTTATATTTTGAATAATCTGTAAGTGGTTCAAGTGACATGCTCTCGTTTACATCTTTTTCTTTCTTAACCCCATAAACTGAAGATGAAGAAGCATAAATAAACCTTTCTACACCATTCTTTTTTGAAATCTCAACTAATGGAGTAAAAGCATCAAGATTTATTGATTTTCCTAAAGAAGGATTTAATTCAAAACTTGGATCGTTAGATATACAAGCTAAATGAATAACTATTTCGTGGCCAGCTAATTCTCTATTAAGTAAGTTCTGGTCCCTAATATCACCTTTAATTATTCTTAAACTTTTATTTTTTTCTAGAACTTTTTCTCCATAAATCATCAAGTCAATTACTGTTATCTTGTGACCCTTTTTTAAAAGATATGGAACCAAAACAGCGCCTACATATCCCGCTCCTCCAGTTATTAAAATTTTACTCATTAAATTTACTATTTAAGTATATTTTCCAAAGTTTTTAAAATTTTTGTTTTATTAACAGGCTCTTTATTACCAATAGTCTCCACAGATTGGGCGGCTGCTAGTGACGCAGTTAATAGTGCCAAATCTCTATCAAATCCAGACTTTAAACATAAAGCAATGATAGATAGCATTGCATCACCTGCCCCAATTTTATCTACAGAATTTTTTGCATATGCGGCACATAAATTAAATTTTTTATCTTTTTTATTATAAAGTATTGCTCCTGATGTACCTCTTGTAACTACTAAATTATTAACATTCTGATCTAATGATAGTTTTTTAATTAAAGTTTCAATTTTACCATTTTTATTTCGCATCTCGTGCCTTATTTCTTTTTCATTAATAATTACGCAATCAATATTTTTATATTTTCTCATACTATGATAGCCAATGTTAGCAGCATTAACTTGTGCATTTAATGCTAAATATTTTGAATACTTACAAATTAAATTGGCACTTTTTTTTGAAATTAAACCATGCCCATAATCCGAAACAATAACTAAATCATATTTGGAAAGTGTATTTTTTAACATTTTATTAAATATTTTTTCGTCTTTCTTTACTAAAGTGTCATCATTAATTGTATACACGCCTAAAACTTTATTATTTGCTGTACTTCCACGATCTGAGCTATCTAAAAATCTTTTTTTTAAAATTGTGGGAGAATTTTTTTTTTTTATATAACGAAAGTCAACTTTTTTTGGTAAATTTTGTAAAATCTTAGAAAGAAATTCTTTCTTTTCTCCTACCATACTTAATAAACCATTCTTATCACAAAATTGAGATAAATGTCTTGAAATTGCAGCAGCTCCTCCAAGATATTCTTCTTTTCTTAAATCTCTTAAAACTAAAACTGGTTCTTTTCCTGATTTGCCTAATGCTTCACAAAATACATACTGATCTATGATTGTTTCTCCAACAACTAATACTTTTAATTTTTTAAAACTTTCTATTAGCTCTCTGATTTTAGCAAAGCTATATTTTTTTTTTATTCTATTAATTAATGACTTTTGTAAATTTGAATATATATCGCCATATTTATTTATAAGTTTACTTGAACTAAAAGTAATATCGCTAGTATAAACTGTTTTTCCTCCAATTTTTTTTACTGCATTTGTTTCATTCTTAATTTGCCCAGAAACATCATTTTTTGGATCCTTGTAGTCTGGACCTTTGCAGTAAATATTAGGCTTTATTCTTTGAATTGCCCCTATAGCTGTTGGCGTAGTATTTAAACATACAAAATCTACAACTTCTAATGATGCTACCGCTTCTAATCTTAATTTTTCATTAAAAGCTGGGCGAAAAGGGCCTTTGTTAACATATCTATCCGGTGTAAGAGAAACTACTAAAATATCACCCAATGCTTTGGCTTCTTCAAAATGTTTTATATGTCCTATATGAAGTAAATCAAAAACTCCATGACAAAGAACTATTTTTTTTTCTTTGAGCTTTTCTCTTGCAATAATTTTTCTTAATTTTTCTGAAAGTACAATTTTTTGTTTCATTAATAAATTTTAATTTTTTTTTAAAAACTTAAACCAAGTTTTTGTTGCTTCATTTATACTATCGGGTGTCCAAACGGGAGCGTCTTTCCAATTATTTATATTTTCTAATAACATTTTTATTCCTTCTTTGATTGATATTTGGGGATCCCAATTAAGGTCTTTCTTAATCTTAGATATATCTGCTAAAGATCTATCAGGTTCACCCGGTCTTTTTGGAATATTAACTTTGTCTCCTCCAACCATGCTAGCTATTGAATTGACCGAAGTTTCTTTTCCTGCTCCCACGTTATAAACGCTACCAATTTTTCCACTTTTTGCTGCTTTAATAAGCGCATCTACAACATCATATACATGAACAAAATCTCTTGTTTGGTTACCATCTCCAACTATAGTAAGTGGTTTATTTGCAAGTTTTTGTGCTAAAAAAACACCAAATACCGCGCCATATGCTCCCGTAGTTCTAGAACGTGGACCATAAACGTTAAAGAATCTTAAAGAAATATTAGACATATTATATACCTTGGCCCAATGAAGAACTAATTGTTCACCTAAAAATTTTGTCAAAGCGTAAGGATATTCAGTTTTTATTTTTGAATTTTCATCAGTTGGAAATTTTTCTGGGATACCATAACAGCTAGCTGAAGCTGCATATATAAACTTTTTAACATTATTTTTTTTTGCAGCTTCTAAGACATTAAATGTGCCTGCAACATTAATGTCGAAATAATTACTGGGATTTGTAATGCTAGGAACAATATCTGCAAGTCCAGCCAAGTGGAAAACTTGGTCTACCCCACTAAAACAATTATTTAACACTTCTGAATTTTTGGAAATATCTAAATTTACAAATTCAATTTTATCTTTTACTTGACTTAGATTTGACAATCTCCCGGTGTTTAAATTATCTAATACGATTACTTTGTGACCCAGCTTAACCAATTCATCTACAAGGTTGCTTCCAATGAAGCCTGCTCCGCCAGTTACTATTGATTTAGTCATATTTTTTAATATTAGTTTAATAAGTATAAATTATTTTTTAAAAATTTCATATTAATAAAAGGTCTGAAAGGTCCTATTTCATTTTTATCAAAATATTTTAAGTAAGTATTCCAAAATTTATTTTGGATTTTTTTATCTTTTTGTGAAATGTTCATTTTTTTATTTTTAAAATTCATTATATCTTTTGCTATATCCTTAATTTCATTACTAGTATTGTCAATAAATATATAATTTTTTGAGTAAAAAGATTTTGAATCAAAATTTTTTCTTTGGCTTAATATTTCTTTTAAGGATAATAATTTTTTTGTTTTTTTATATTTAATTCTTTTAAATAAAATTGGTCCTTTTAAATAATGTGTCAAATTTACTAATTCTGTCAAAGGAAAGTTTACAATATAGTTGGGTTTTTTAAATAAAAGTGAAACAGTATGAACGCCTGAGTCACTTCCTAAGTATCCAATAGAATTAGCTAATAAATAAATATCCGCAAAATCACTTTGATAAATTGAGTTTGAATAATCTATAATTTTTTTATTATTTGATCTAATAGGTTCTTTTACAGATGAGCCAACTCTAATAATATAAATATTTTTTTTAGTAAGTGACTCTGCTGCTTGTATCAAGGAATTAATAGAAAAATCTCTATAATAATGATATTTCCAATTAAAATTTGGATATTTTTTTTTTAAATAAACATCATCTCTGTTATGAATGCAGATCCATTTTGCTCCTCGAGGAACACCAAGTTTTATTAACAGTTCTTGGCCAAGCTCTATTTCTTCATTTGTAAATGAGAGATATGGTTTATTAAGTTTTACGATCGGTGCGCCATAATTTTTTTTTTTGCTAAACTTGAACTCTTTTTCTTTTTTTAAGGCTGTTAAATAATAGTATAACGAGTTAAAGAAATAGTTAATTGCTTTCAATGGCCACTTTTGGCTTGCTAGGGGAATATTTATTTTTCTTTCTATCATTTTTTTTAGAGCCTCATTACAAAATTTACCTTCAAAAAGTAAGATTATTTTTTTATTTTTATTTTCAATTTTTTTTTTCTCGTTAAAATAGAAACCAAAATTATATATAATTCCTCCAATCCTACTTGTTTGTATTCTAAATAATTTAATTTTAATAAATTTACTTATAATTAGAAAAAATAATACAAAAGGTGAAAAAAAAATAATTTTTATTTTTCTAGTAAAAAAATTATACATTCTGCTTTCAGTGAAAAACAAATTATATATTTAATAAATTTGACTCAAGCTCTTTTAAACTTAGTAATGGAGAAAGATTATGTATTGGTTGTCCAGACTCTAGTTTTGGAATCACTCTTTGTTTTGGATCAACAAATACATCACAAATTATTGTATTCTTAGAATTAACTGCAAATCTGATTTTCTTTCTTAATTCGTTATGATTTTTAATTGAACAATAATTTATATTATATGAATAAGCAATTTTTTTAAAATCTGGAAGTCCTAAGCCACTAGATGAATCTACTCCGACATAATTTTTTTTAAGAAATAATTCTTGAGTGCCTTTTATAAGTCCATACCCTTGATTGTTAATTATGAAAATTTTTACGGGTAGTTTATTGTATGAAATAGTTTCTAACTCCTGCACATTCATTTGAAAAGAACCATCGCCTATAATTGCTATAATTCTTTTGTTGGGTTTAGCATATTGAGCCCCCACTGATGCTGCTACTGAATACCCCATTGGGGAATGATTTAAAGATGTAAAAATTTGTTGACCTTTTTTCGGTTTAAAGGCTTGATATGCCCATATCAAATTTGCACTTGCATCGGGTATAATAATGTCTTTTGCATTTGTTATATTTGATAGTTCATTGAAAAAAACGTACGGGTTTACAAATTTTTTCTCTAAATAGTATTTTTTTTCACAAAGTGGATATTTTTTTTTAGTTTTTTGTATCCAACTAGCCCAAGGTTTTAATATCTTCTTATTATTGAGTATATTTTTAGAAATGATGACTTTTAAAAAATCTTTTACACAGCTGTTTATCTTTAAATCAATCTTTGGACCTTTATTTTTTGTAAATTCGGTAGCATCAATATCTACAACAATTTTTTTAGCAAACGGTGCAAATGTTTCGGGTTTAGCTCCGGTAAGTTGATAATTTAATCTTGTTCCTAAGCAAATTAGCAAGTCTGCACTTTGAATAGTAAAATTACCATAACGTGAGGCGGCTACACCAAAAATACCAACTAAATTCTTTTTATCATGATTGTATAAATCATGGGTTGCCCATGTAGGTGCAAATGGAATGTTTGTTTTTTTTATAAATTGATTTAATTCTTTTTCAGCTTTAGCAATTTTGATTCCATTTCCATAAATAATTAAAGGTCTTTTGGCTTTAGAGATCATTGATAGGGCTTTTTTAATACTTGTAATATTATTTTTAGTTTTATTTTTCGGTGGCTTGAATGATTTTAATTTTTTAACATCTATATATGTTCTTTGTAAATCGTCTGGTAAATCTATTAAAACTGGGCCTGGGCGTCCCTGTTTACTATAATAAACTAACTTTTGTAACTCATATTTGATTCTATTAGGATTTTTTAAAAGTGTCGCATATTTTGTTATTGGTTTTACAATATCCACAACTTCCATTTCTTGAAACCCTATTTGTCTTATTTTTTTATTATTTCGCATATGAGGTACAGGAACTGCTCCAGAAATTATAAGATGGGGAACGGAATCAAAATAAGAACAACCAATCCCTTGAAGTAAATTAATTATTCCAGGACCACTTGTGGCAATGCTCACTCCAATATTTCCTGTTAATCTTGAATATGCGTCAGCAGCTAAGGCTGCTCCTTGTTCATTTTGCGAAGGAACATTATTTATATCTTTTCTTTTATCAACACTATCCAAAATATGGATAACACTACTTCCTTGTCCTACAAAAACACGATTAACATATTTTGAAAGAAATTGGGCTACAAAATCTGAAAGCTTAATTTTTTTTTTCATGAAAATAATTATTTAGGCAAAGCTCCGCACTTTAGGCCAAACCCTTTTATAGCTTACAAGTGACATATATGCTCTACTTTAAATTGGGCGATATAAATAGTTATTATTATTATCAGATATCGTTGTAACAATATTACCAATTAAAATCTTCAGTTTGTTTTTTTGAACTTCAATAATTTCAAAAATCATGTCAGTAAAAGGTCCAGATATAAATTTACCATTTTTTACTATTGTGCTTTTAAAAAATGTCTGCTCAAGGTATCCTTTTTTATTTTCGAATGATTGACAGTAATTTATAAAATTTTGTATTTCTCCTTGAGCTCTTTCGTGCCCTTTTAAAAAATACATAAGACCTTTAATAAAACTTAAAGAAAAAATAGAATTAATATTATTGAATTTTTTATTGTAGCAAAATATATAATTACCAAGTATTGGCATTTCTTTTTTGGATACTTTATCTTTAAAATATTTTTGGTATTCAATTTTTGGATAATAAAATTTTGTTTCTTGTCCTAGTTTTTCTAATAGTTTTTTTTTAAAAATATTTATTTCTTTTGTTTTAACTTTAGCTACGATCCACATAACTATTCCTTTATTTCTTTTTTTAACTCATCGTACTCTTCCATTTTTTTTTTCATAAAGTTAAGAGTTAATTTAGTTTTTTTTGCCAATCCTTCAGGAGTAAGTAGATAAAGGTAATTCATTTTATTTTTATTTTTTTTGAAATTTTCTACTTTAATGAACCCCTTTCTTTGAAGTGCTTTTAAACAATAATTTAACTTACCCAAACTAAAGCCTAACTTTTCAGCAAGTTCTCTTTGCGAGGCGTCTGGGTTTTTCTGAATTTTTCTTAATATTTCAAAGTCTTCTGGATTATCACTCATATGTTCAATTATTGAACATATAACGTTCAAATGTTGAACAGTCAATATAAATTATTCAATAATTGGATATTTTAGATTTTCCGATTGTTTTACAAAATTAGATATTAGCTTTTTGATATATAAAATTTTTTTCAGTGCATAA
>MDTG01314337.1_pt1 | contig 22722 bp, 47 predicted proteins | sample 811421 | NCBI WGS metagenome assembly MDTG01 (sample SAMN05326645, study PRJNA326480) | marine metagenome | isolation source: seawater | place: Pacific Ocean: South East | collected 2011
AAAATGCTGATGCTGCTAAGAAAGATGCTTTAAAAATGATGAAAGATTCTGGTATGTTTGATGAATCTTTCGAGATAGATGAAGCACCATTAGTCATGGGAGACATGGATATTCTTAAAACGTTTTTTAAAGAAATAGAAGATCGAGTTCAGAAATTAAAAATTAAAAAACAAGATGAAAAGGCTTGGCCAATAATACAACAATTAGCTAGTATGGCTGGATATGGTATTACTAAAAAAGGCCAAACTAAAGGTAGAACTTTTAGATACGATTTAAAGAAAAAATGATAACAGAAAAAAGCAAAGGCCTTTGGCACAATATCCACCAAAAAAGAAAGCGCGGAGAAAAGATGCGTAAAAAAGGTGAAAAAGGAGCTCCCAGCGATGCAGCAATTAAACGAGCTCAAGAAGCGGTAAAGAATAGTGATGTTGACCTAATGTTAAAGCGTGGGGAAACATATATTCTTAAGCAAGATAGAGAAGATTATGCTAGAGGTTTGCTTATTACTATGAATGAAAACGGTAGTTATACAGTTGCATATTGGTTAGAAGACGCTGAGCCATATCCAATAGAAGTAATTGTTGATGGTAAATCTGTAAAGAAAGATGGTAAACTAATTAAATTAAACTTTCACCCAAATTTAGATAAATGAATAGTTTTAAACAGTATTTAAAAGAAGGCCCTAGGATACCTAGAGAAAAAGGCCAACACAAAGGTAGTTCAAGCCATAGTGATTTATATACTGACGAGGACCCAAAGGGAACTATTCATGGATTAGGATTTAAAGATGCTGCGACTGCAAAGAAAGGTATCGCAATAATTAATAAGGCCAAAAGAACACATGCACATAAAGTTCAGGCCACCTTGGTAATGCAACAAAGAGCAAAACAAGCTATAAAAACAACAAAAGACCCAGAGAAGAAAGCAAATCTTAGAGACGCATATAAAATCTGGACGGACCATTTAGAAAAGTTAAAACAAAAAACTAAAGAGATGAATAAATGAAATCCTTAACTACATATTTAACCGAGGCCAAGAATACTCATATGACTCATATTGAGGACCTAATCTTGGACGGTGGAGTTAAGGGGGCCCGCCAGGCTATCCTAGCGCTTAGGTCATTGAGGGATATGTTGAGCGGTAGCGCGAAAGCACCTGTAGATGTTACCGTCAAATGGGACGGGGCCCCCGCCGTTTTTGCAGGAATTGACCCAACTGATGGGCAATTCTTTGTAGCAAAGAAAGGTATATTTGCAAAAAATCCAAAGGTATATAAAAACCATGATGATATAGATGCAGATACCTCTGGTGATTTAAATAAAAAAATGAAACTAGCTTTTGATAATTTAAAAGACTTGGGCATTAAAGATGTTATTCAAGGTGATTTTATGTTTGAAAAAGGCGACTTGAAAAAGGAGAAGATAAATGGAATTGGACATGTTTTGTTTCACCCTAATACTATTGCTTATGCTGTACCAGAAAAATCTATATTAGGTAAACAAATTTCTAAAGCTAAGATAGGTATTGTTTGGCATACTTCATATTCAGGCTCATCATTTGAAAGTATGAAAGCTGAATTTGGTAGAGATATAGTGCCAAAATTAAAAAAGACAAGCAATGTGTGGATGGTAGATGCCACATTAAGAGACCTATCAGGAACTGCAACTCTTACAAAAGCTGATACCTTAGAGATTTCTAAGAAGTTATCAGATGCAGGAAAGATATTCAGAAAAATACAATCCACTGTTTTAAAAGAAATAGAATCAAATAAAGAATTAAATTTAGTTATTAATGTATATAATAACCTATCGGTCAGAAAGGGCGAAAGAATAACAAATACAAGTAAACATGCAAAAGGTTTAATACAATTTGTAGCAGATAGATATGCAAAGGAGATAGACAAGCGTTCATCACAGAAGGGTAAAGATGTACAAATATCAAAAAGAGATGAATTATTATCGTTTTTTTCTAAAAATAATGTAAAAAACCTTAAAAATATCTTTGATTTACAGAATTTAATTGTGGATAGTAAATTAATTATTATAAATAAACTAAACAAACTATCAAAAATTGATACATTTGTAAAAACTAAATCTGGGTTTAAAGTGACCGGCGTTGAAGGCTTTGTCGCTATAGACCGAACGGAAGGTGGTGCTGTCAAATTAGTAGACAGAATGGAATTTTCTACTAATAACTTCAGCAAGGATATAATAAAAGGCTGGGATAATCCAGGCTAATGGGAAACCGAGGATATATATGTCAATTAAATCATTTAATGAGTACCTAACAGAGGCGTCTACCGAGGCGACCTTTGTATTTGGAAGATTTAATCCTCCAACAGAAGGTCATGAAAAGCTCTTTGACAAGCTTAAAACAGTATCACGTGGTGGGGTGTATCGTATATATGCTTCTAAATCACAAGACTCCAAAAAGAACCCACTCGGGTTTAAAGAAAAAATAAAGTTTATGCGTAAGATGTTTCCTAAACATTCTAGGAATATCATGGCAGATGCTGATGTGCGAAATGTGCTTGATATTGCAGTAAAACTTTACAATCAAGGATTTACAAAGATAACTATGGTTGCTGGAAGTGACCGAGTAAAAGAATTTAATATACTACTAAACAAATATAACGGAAAGAAAGCAAGGCATGGTTTATATAACTTTGAGGGTTCTATAAATGTAGTATCAGCTGGACAAAGAGACCCAGATGCTGATGGTGTTAAAGGAATGTCTGCTTCTAAATTAAGAGATTTAGCCGCGGCTGGTGATTTACAAGGATTTGCAGATGCATCTTTAGAAGTTCCAGGCGATGGTATTCAAACTTTATATTATGCAATCAGAAAAGGTTTAGGCCTTAAAAAGGAATCATTCCGTAAACACATAGAATTACCACCTGTCTCCGAAACTCGAGAAGATTATATTGAGGGTTCATTATTTAATGTCGGTAATAAAGTCGTTATAAAAGAAACCCAAGAAAGAGGAGTCATTAAAGTATGCGGAAGCAACTATCTGTTAGTAGAGTTAAACGAAGGTGGAAGAAAAAGGTGCTGGCTAGACAGCGTTCAGCTAGACGAATATGCAGACTCAGCGGAATTCGGAACAAAGAGACTGACGGATAGATATAAAAAAGATACTCCTGGTCAAGGTGTTATAGAAAATGCTCCAGCCAACTTTATGAGATTAGCATCTGCTGGTTGGATGAAAATGGCCAAAGATTTTAAGTTTGATAAAAGTGTTGCAAGTCTTGCTAAAAAGGCTTCTCAGTTGGCAAGGAAAGGTAATGATGCTTTTCAAAAATGGTTTAAATCATTACCGTATGATGATAGATTAATTCTTGCAGGAGAGATTGCACACTATACAAAACAAAAAGATAAAACTGTTGAAAAGATGCTAGACTTTAAGTTTGAGGGTGTATACGAGAAGAAGGACAAAGAAGGTAAGAAAACTCAGAAACAAGACCCGGATATAAAAGATAGACCTGGTACACAACCTGCCGGTTATTTTGCAAAAGATGCTGAAGGTGATGAAATGGCTAAGTCTACTAAACAAGCAAGAGCAAGACATTTTGAAAAAGGTGCTAAGAAAGATGATGATGACCCATCTGCATATAAACCGGCTCCTGGTGATGCAAGGGCAAAAACAAAGCCGTCTAAGCATACTAATAAGTTTAAACAAATGTATGGAGAGAATATGTTATCATTTGAAGATTATAATGTACAAGAACAAGATACCGATGCTGCAATTAGAAAGAAAGCAGATAAATCAGGTATGCCGTTTGGTATATTAAAACAAGTATTCAAGCGCGGCGTGGCGGCTTGGAGGACAGGACATAGACCAGGTACAACTTCAGTACAATGGGGACTTGCAAGAGTCAACTCCTTTGTAACTAAGTCATCTGGTACTTGGGGTAAAGCTGATAAGGACCTCGCAGCTAAAGTAAGAGGTTCTTAATGGCTGATTTTAAACTAACTCCTGATAGAGAAAAGGAGTTAGAAAAGATTGCAAAGGATTTACCTGATGCTGATTTTAAAAAGCGTTATGGTAAGGATTGGAAATCTGTGAAGATAGCTACGGCTATGAATATTTTAAAAAAGAAATTAGGATTTAAAGAGGAAAATATGAAAAAATTTAAAGAATTTAGAGCCCAAATAGGAGAGGGTAAAGAGTTTAAAAAGAGTAAATTCTCAGATGACCAAGTCATGAAGGCAATTGATATCGCTATGTCTATGGGTGGTGCTATGACACCTGCATTTAAGAAGATAGAAAAGATTGCAAGAGGTTTAGGAGATGATTACTATGTTTCAAGAGCTTTAAAGTTAGCAAATGAAGATGTTAATGAATTAAGTAAAAAGAAAAGAATTGATATGATTCGAAAAGCTGTTGAAAGAGTTAAAAAGAAAAATGATGCTAAAGCTAAGAAAGATGCTATGCGCATGATGAAACAGGCAGGAATGTTTGATGAAAATATACAAGAAGGAACATGGTCCATACCTGATAATAGAAACGAATTAGCAATGTTATCTGATATGTTAATGACTCCATTTCCTGCTACAAAACCCAACGACTTAGATAAGTTTTTAGATAAATTTCCAGTAGGTGATGATAGTCTATACGATGAAATAGATTCACAAATGTATGAAAAGGAATCTGATGGCTCAGTTAAAAGGCCACTTAAAAAAGTAAACAAGTTTCCTAAAGTATTTTTAAATGTTATTGCAGGTGAACAACTAATGAGAGATAAATGGATTAGAGGTAAAACCCAAGGGAATAAATTTAAAATGACCCACCATTCATTTGGAGTTTTAGAGTTGAGAATTAAAAGAAAAAGTGGTAATATTAGAAAAGATAAAATGGTGAAGTATGACAATTAAGTTTAAAAAAGCAAGACAAAAATTTAAATCATATACCGATGCTGATAAAGTAAAGGATACTGATGGTGATGGTATAAAGTCAAACGAACTAGGTGAAGATGGTCATACACAATCTGCGAATATTAAAAATCAGTTAAATCATATAAAAAGAAATACTGAACAGTTAATGAGTATAATGCAACCTGATTCAGAATATCCTGCATGGTTAATAAATAAATTAGTAAAATCAGCTGATTATTTAGATAGTGCATATGATTTTTTAATGAATAGGGTAGAGAAAAAAGACAAATGAAAACCTTTGTAGAACTTAGAGCTGAAAAAAAAGATATGACTGCAGTATCTTCTTGGAAAAAGAATATTAAAAAGGTCAAAGGTCTAACTAAACAGCAGATGCAATTACTTTCAACCTTGCCTACTCCAGTAATTACAAATTTAATTAACACTGTTGGTATGGTTGTTGCGAGTAATGATATGGAAGAATCAACTAAAGCATATGGTGATTCATTAAGAAAAATAGCAAAAGATAGACAACTTAAATCTATATCAAAGAAGGATAAACAAACATTATTAAAGATAGCCGATTTATTGGCAAATGAAAGATGATTAATTTTAAAGAATATAAAGAACGATTCGGTTTATATGAAGGTAGACATGTTCCATTGGAACAACCTATGATAGAAGCAGATTATCAAGGTAGAGATGTCGAGTTAAATAAACCATCAAGGAATTCTGGAGACGGAAAGAAATATGTAGTGTATGTTAAAAATCCTCAGACTGGTAATGTGAAACGCATTGAGTTTGGAGATAAAAAAGGTGGTTTGGCGGCTAAAATAAATGATAAAGATGCAGCAAGGAGCTTTGCGGCAAGACATAGTTGTGATACAAAGACAGATAAGTTAGCACCAGGTTATTGGGCATGCAGACTACCGAGATATGCAAAAGAATTAGGATTAAAGGGTGGCGGAAGTTATTTTTGGTAAAGATTTCCCCTTCACACAAGAAGGAGAAATTAGAGAATTTCATGTCGATAGAGACGATGTAGAATATGTATGGCATCGTGATAGAGAAGAGCGAGAAATAGAGGTTTTGGAAGGAGAAGGTTGGCAATTTCAGTATCATAATGCCTTACCATATCACCTTCAACCGGGAATGATATTTGATATACCTCAGGGAGAGTATCATCGTTTAATAAAAGGTTATAATAACCTAAAATGTAGGGTAATAAAGAAAGATGGCTAAAGAAACTCAGGCACAGAGACTTGACCGAATAGAGGATAAAATAGATAAATTGGCTGATGCAGTTGTTGCATTAGCACGAGCAGAAGAGAAGATACATACTTTGACAAGTTTTAGTAAACAACAGTCAGAGCAAATTCAAACTCTTATAAATAGAATTGATAAATTAGAAGTAATGGTTGCGACTAATGCTTCTACTGTTAATATAATAAATAAAGTTTTTTGGGTAATCGTGGTAGGTTTAATATCGGCGGTCACTTGGGAATTTATAGTTCATTCAAATATACTTAAGTAGAGGAATAAAAAATGAAATTTAATGATAGTATAACCCTGGACATTGCAAAGACCGTAAAAGATGTAATGGAAGGGAAAGTAAAAAAAGAAGCAGACTATGATGCTAAAAAGGACCATGATATGGACCCTAAAAGCCATGTCGTAAAAAATAAAGAAACTGGAATGTATGATGTATATAATATGTCAAACAAGAAAGTAAAATCTTTTAAAGACAAGGCCGAAGCTGAAAAGTATGCAACAGATAATCATGACGCTTTAATGAAAAAAGAAAGTCCTGAAGAGCCAAGAGCTAAGGGCGAAAAGGATTTTAAAGATAAGCATGTGATTAAAAAATCTGGAGAAAAGGAAGACGGTACAGTTGTAAAAGAAAAAAAGCAAGTAGATGAAATTCTAGGCTTTGAAAAGGACGGCTCTCAGGTCAAACAACGTGACATAGATAGTGACGAAGATGAAAAGGGAACTGAAGCCTATCATGGTAAGAAGAAAAAAGAAACTGATGAAGAATCAGAAAAACAAAAAGCTTACCAAAAGGTTTTCCAAGCTGCACTTAAAAAGTTCGGAGTTAAATCACCAGCAGAACTAGACAAAGAAAAGAAAAAAGAGTTCTTTGACTATGTTGATAAAAATTATGATGCTGGAGATAACGAGTCAGACTAATGGATAGTTTAAAAAAATATATTCAATTAAATGAGGCAAAAGTTTCTATTTCAAAACTAGCTGCTGGAATGAAAGTTAATGTTATTCATTCTGGCCGTTCAGCTAGAAATTATGGCATTAAAGATGAAAATGTTTATGGTGGAAAAGTTCAAGTATTAGGAATAGGTATGATACCATATAAAAAATCAGCTAAACCAAATATGGTTCTTGCAAAAGATATGAAAGAACTTAAAAAGAAATACGAAAAAGTATTTAAGAGTGAAGAGATTTTATATGGTAACTTCTATAATGCTAGACACAGACTAAAAGCTGCATTTAATGAAATAGCAGAAGCAGATAGAAGAGTTAAACCAGGCTTTGGTGCCTATATATGGAAAGTAATAGAGGGCGAAAATAAAGGCCTCGTTGATTACTGTTATATTGGTAACGATAGAGATGATAGTTGGGAAGTCAGATTTTTAAATAAATCAACACAGTTTATATTAGAAACATAATTCATATACTTAAGGTATATATAATATATGATGAAATTATTTGATGAGCTAAATGTTAAAAATTTTAAACTATTTGCATCACATCACTATAACAATCCAGAATGTGTAGATGTTGAAGAGTTTAAACAGGATTTAAATAGATTTAAATATCTAAAGCGACTGTTAAAAAGATACGAATTAACAGGTGAATTGCAAGAGCGATTAATTTTAAATCACCTAATTGTATTGTATAATGTATTTGGAATAGAAGCATGTAATAAAATGATATGGTATAAAATCAATGAAGAACATTGGCATTATATAAAACCATTCTTAGTATTCTTGCACTATTTACCAGAAACTGAAAAAACAGAAGTTGCTTTGGACCCCTTTATTGTAGAGGTATTAAGAAAAATATAATGGGAATATTATCAAGAGCAGGAGATTTAGTTTATGCGTTTAGGTTTCTAAGGCTACTAACTACTCCATTTCCAAAAACAGCGGCCTTTAAACTTGGTATCGTTGATAAAGACGGCAAGGTGCTAAAGAAAGGCAAACAATTAGCTACAGCAGAAGAAAAGGCTGCATACACAGTATTTCATAGATTAGTATTTAACTTAAAAAAGTTACTTGGTAAGGTTCCAGGGGGCAAGACAGCTCTAGCATCATATGCTGCTGCTCTATTTTTAATAAAAGAGCATACTGGTATGAGTGATGCAAAGATAGAAGAAACCTTAAAGAAAGCTTTCGGTGAAATTGATGATTCACTACTAGAAAATGCATGGTATCAAGAAAATAATTATCTGATTCCAGGAGTATATATTTTAACTGAAGATATAGCAGACTTAAATACAGGCGAAATAATTGCAGACTGTAATACAAAAGTTATAGTAGAGAATCATTTATCTCCAGCTGGAAGTATTTTTGATATAAATATATACAAGGTAAAACATATTAGAACAAATAAAGAAATTTATATAACGGCAAGAGAGATAAAAAGATGAAAAACGGATTGTCATTTAACGAATATTTTAAACAATGGGAAGATGCAGCAGCAAATGCAGTAGGTCATGGTGGAGTTGCAATGCCGGCTGACATGATGCCCAAAGATAAACAAAAGAAACATAAGACTCAAGTTCAAAAAAGAATATATGATGGTCGAACCAAAGAGGGTAGAAAGTTTGTAGAACGCATCCTCGCTAGGAGACAAGCTCGTGAAAATACTAAGAAAACTTCTGAGTAAATTAAATAACTTATTACAACGCATATGGCGATGGCTCTATCGTCAATTTAAAACAAGATATACCATCTCGGTTTCATTTGATTCTGAGTGGGGAAATGCTGATGATAGAGAATATACCAATGTTAAAAAGGTAATCAAACAAAATTTTAAGGAATTAAAGTTTAGGACACATGACGGACGAACCATTCATATTAAAGGTATAAATGGGTTACGCTATAGAATAGAGGAAGAATAATATGCAACAAGCATTGATAGGTATTATTTTAGTGCTGGGTTTAGGAAGCTGGTACCTATATAATCAAAATGAAACACTCAAATCAAATAACATAAAACTAGAAAATGCTGTAGAACAACAGCAACAAGCAATGGACAGCTTAAGAGAGTCATACGAAAAACAAGGTAAGGCTCTACAAAATATGAGTAGAGTAAATGCTCAGATAGAACAAGAAAAGGCCGAATATTTAGCAATATTCTCTAGGCATAATTTAGACATACTTGCACTAAAGAAGCCTGGTCTCATTGAGAAGCGATTTAATGATGCAAGTGAAAAAGTGATGGAGGGTTTAGAAGATGATACAGAAAGCTTATATAATCTCGGCACTAATCCTAATTAGTGGTTGTTCTCTCATACCAGAGAGACAAATCGATATAGTATCCAAACCAATACAAATAGATATTATGCAACCAGACTTGCCTAGGGCTGTGCAACTTACTGCCCCAAAATGGTATGTCGTATCAGAGGCAAGAATTGCAAATCTTTGCAAGAAGGTTGAAGATAAAAGACCTAAAACATGTGAATTATCTGAAAGAGAAAATCCAGAATGGCCTGAAGGTTATACATACCTTGATAGGTTTCTTGATGAAATGAAAGAACAAAATAATGGCGACATAGTATTTGTTGCCACTTCTGTTGGAGACTACAAAGTTATGGCCGAAGATATGCAAGAATTAAAAAGGTATATTAAACAACTCGGCGAAGTAGTAGTTTATTATCGTAATGTAACTATGCCTGATGGAGAAAAAGGTATGGGAGTTGCGATTGAGAAGAAAGACTAATGATTTCAATATTAGTTACAGTCTTTAAATCAATCGTAACAATGCTGTTAAAAACGGCAGCACTTAAATTTCTCCACCCATATCTATTAAAACTAGACAAATGGTGCGAAGATACTCTTGGTATAGATTTAATCAAACAAGAGAAAAAGTTTTGGGAAAAATATCCAGGCATATATCAACGCATTGAAGAACTAGAGCAGGAAAATCTAAATCTTGCATATCAGATAGAACAAATAGAAAATAAATTAAAATAACACTGTACAAACCATCGAGTTTGTGTTATAATATATACTAATTATGAATGGAACTAATACTATTAATGTAACTAAGCGAGATGGTTCTTCCCAGGCATTTGATTTAGATAAGGTACACAAAGTACTTGAATGGGCAACTGCTGATATTAGTGGAGTATCAATGTCAGAAATTGAGCTCAAAGCTAATATACAGTTGTATGATAAAATACCAGCCTATGATATACACGAACTCTTAATTAAATCTGCTGCAGAACTCATATCAGAAATTACACCTAACTATCAGTTTGTAGCTGCTAGGCTAATATCTTATAAATTAAGAAAAGAAGCCTATGGTCAATATGACATACCAGCTTTAAATGATATTATAAAAAGAAATATTGAATTGGGTGTATATGATGCAGAAATACTACTGCATTATACTGAAGATGAAATAACAGAATTAAATGATTATATCAAACATGATAGAGATAATACATTTACCTATGCTGGAATGGAACAATTTAGAGGCAAGTATCTTGTACAAGACAGAAGGTCCAAATTAGTATACGAAACTCCGCAAGTGTTATATATGATGGTATCAGCTACATTATTTGCTAAATATCAACACGATAGGATAAAATATGTTAAAGAATATTATGACGCAATTAGTCAATTCTATATCTCTTTACCGACGCCGATTATGGCTGGAGTTCGAACGCCTACTCGCCAGTTTTCGTCTTGTGTACTTATTGAATCCGGCGATAGCCTGGATTCCATTAATGCTACTAGTACTAGTATTGTTAAGTATATAAGTAAAAAAGCAGGGATTGGTATAGGTGCAGGTTCAATAAGAGGATTAGGGGCTAAGATTGGGGATGGCTCAGTTGTACATACTGGGCTGATACCCTTTTTAAAATATTTTCAAAGTGCTGTAAAGAGCTGCTCTCAAGGAGGTGTTCGTGGAGGAGCCGCGACCGTATATTTACCGGTCTGGCACTTTGAATTTGAGGACTTAGTTGTACTAAAAAATAATAAAGGTACAGAAGAAACTAGAGTCCGTCACATGGACTATGCATTTCAGTTTAATAAACTGATGTATGAACGATTATTAACTAATGGTAATATAACATTCTTTGACCCTAATGATACTCCTGGTTTGTATGAAGCCTTCTTCGCAGACCAAGATGAGTTTAAAAGATTATACGAGAAATATGAAAAGACTACTTCTATTAGGAAGAAATCACTTCCAGCATTAGAGGTATTCCAAATGTTTTTAACTGAAAGAAAAGATACAGGTCGTATATATCTAATGAATGTTGACCATGCAAATGACCATGGGGCATTCGACCCTAAAGTTGCTCCTATTCGTATGAGTAACTTGTGCTGTGAAATTGATTTACCAACAAAACCGCTGAATAGTTATAACGACAAAGAAGGAGAAATTTCACTATGCACACTATCAGCAATTAACTGGGGACTAATAAATGAACCAACTGAATTTGAAAAATATTGTACTCTTGCTGTCCGCGCTCTTGATGAGCTTCTTGATTATCAAGGCTATCCAATCGATGCAGCAAGAAAAAGTACATTATCTAGACGCCCCCTTGGGGTGGGAATCATCAACCTCGCATATTTCCTAGCGAAAAGAGGTTTGAAATATGACAAGTCTGCATACAAGATAATAGATGAATATGCAGAAGCTTGGTCATATTATTTAATAAAAGCGAGTGCTGACCTTGCTGTTGAAAAAAGAAAAATAATATATAATAGTGATACGAAATATTCTAAAGGAATACTTCCTATCGATACTTATAAAGGGGCGATAGATAAACTTGTAAAGAGAGCTCCGAGAATGCCGTGGCACGATTTGCGAGAGCAACTCAAGGCGACGGGTATCCGAAATAGCACTCTCATGGCATTAATGCCGGCTGAAACATCTGCCCAGATTAGTAATAGTACAAATGGTATTGAGCCTCCACGAGCCTTGGTATCATACAAACAAAGCAAAGATGGAGTCATGGCCCAAGTAGTTCCAGGCTATCACCATTTAAAAAATAAGTACGACTTGCTATGGGACCATAAATCGCCTAACGGATACTTAGGTATCTGTGGTATATTACAGAAATACATAGACCAAGGTATTTCAGTAAATACATCTTATAATCCAGAACACTTTGAGGATAATAAGGTTCCTATGTCGGTAATGATAACCGATATAGTTACAGCATACAAATACGGACTCAAACAATTATATTACTTCAACACATTTGATGGTGCAGGAGATACTATAGAAGATGACCATCATACATATTATACAGGTACTGAGTCCACCAATGAACAAGACGAAGACGACTGCGAAAGTTGCAAAATATAAGGAATAGGAAATTGTCAGTATTGAAAAAGAATAAAAAATCACATTTAGAAAAAGCCATGTTTTTTGATGAAGGAGTTGATGTCGCAAGGTACGACCAAGTCAAATATCCTAACATTGAAAAAATTACAGATAAACAATTAGGTTTCTTTTGGAGACCAGAAGAGATAGATGTATCAAAAGATAAAAAGGACTTTCATGAGCTTACGAAACACGAACAACATATATTCACATGTAACCTTAAAAGGCAAATACTTTTGGACTCTGTACAAGGCAGGGCTCCGAACCTTGCTTTCTTACCTATATGTTCGTTACCTGAAGTAGAAAATTGGATTGAAACATGGTCCTTTTTTGAAACAATACATTCAAGGTCATATACACATATTATTAGAAATGTTTATGCAGACCCAAGTAAAGTATTTGATGAAATGCTAGATATACAAGAAATCATAGAATGCGGTAATGACATTGCTAAATACTATGATGATTTAATTGATTGTAATAATGGACCAACAAATAAAATGGACCATAAGAGAGCATTATGGATGTGCATGTTATCAGCCAATGCATTAGAAGGTATCAGATTTTATGTATCATTTGCATGTAGTTGGGCATTTGCAGAATTAAAGAAAATGGAAGGTAATGCTAAGATTATTAAATTTATATGTAGGGACGAAAATACTCACCTTGCAGCAACTACTACTATGATAAAAGGTTTAATGAGAGAAGATAAAGATTTTGCAAAGATTGCAAAAGAAATGGAACCACAAGCCATTGAATTATTTAAACAAGTTATAGAGCAGGAAAAAGCATGGGCACAATACCTATTTAAAGATGGCTCTATGATTGGATTAAATGAGAGCATTTTAAAAGATTATGTTGAATGGATTGGTAGTAAAAGAATGAGAGCACTAGGTTTAACTAGCCCATACAGTGTTCCACAAATGAATCCACTTCCATGGACTGAAAAATGGATTAGTGGTGGTAATGTACAAGTTGCCCCACAAGAAACAGAAATCAGCTCATATGTTGTGGGCGGAGTAAAACAAGATGTCGATGAAAAAACTTTATCGAATCTATCACTATAAGGAAGAATGTCAGATATAGCAGGAATAATGATAACGTTTTGTATAGCACTAAGTGGATTGCTATATGTAACATACGATAATTTAGAATATAAAGGGTACCCAAGGAATAGTAGTTGCACGGGAGAATGTTATGAGGAATATGTACGAATTAATGGAACGACTGTGGAACAGCTTCGAGCTAAGCAAGCCCAAGCAGCCGAGGACCCATTCTCGTCTATACGCTCATTATGGACCGGTTGTGCGGCGTGCCATGGTCAAGAGGGACAGGGAATTGCAGTGTTCCCAAAATTGGCAGGACAAGATGCCGGGTATATCGCAGGAAGACTTCGAGCATATAAAAATAAAGAAGAAGTCGGACCAATGAGTTCCACTATGTGGGCTCAAGCAGGAATGTTATCTGATAGCGATATAGATACTATAGGAAAATTTATAGAAGAAACAATGAAATGAAAGATGTTTGGAAAAGAGATATACCATCAGCAGTGGACGACGCGGCAGATGTAATGAGTAAATATAATAGACAAATGGAAATGGATTATACATCAACAAATGCAAAGACAGCAAGTCAAATAGGTATTAGGTGGACGCCTGAAGAAGCTTCACCAGAAGTAATAAAAGAATGGCAAGAAACAGATGGTAAATGGTGGGCAGATAAAGCCCTATTGTTTGTAGCTGGAGCCTCACTTACTCAGGGTGTCATGTTAGGTTTCATGGCATTAACAATGTATTTAATTAAATTAGGAGCAGGTTAATGATAGAGATATGGGGTAAAACACAATGTCCATATTGTGATAAGGCAAAGGCCTTATGCGAACAAAATAATTATGAATATGTTTATAAACAACTTGACGAGGATTTTACTAGGGAACAAGTATTTGAAGAGTTTCCTGGAGCAAGAACATTTCCACAAATAAAAATTGATGGAGAAACTATTGGAGGTTATCAGCAACTGGAAACCTGGCACAATACAGACTGGAATGAAAAATGATTCTAGAATGCGAATATTGCTATAGTAGAATTGTTATTAGACCAGATGATAGAGATGTTAAAATTAATTTCTGTCCACATTGTGGAGAACCCACAAATGAAGATTTGGAAGAGCTAGATTTTGACTATGAGTAATGATTGGATATATAAAGGAGTTACATTTAAACCACCTGATAATTTTTCATCAGATGATTATTACGGTTTTGTATATTGTATAACAAATAGAGCATCTAATAGAAAGTATATTGGTAAAAAATTCTTTTGGAGTAAAAAGACCCTACCCATAACCAAGACAAGAAAAAGAAGAAAAAGACTGCTAGTTGAATCAGACTGGCGAGATTATTTCGGTTCAAACAAATATTTACAAGAAGAAATCACCACGGCCGGCCAGGATTTTTATTATAGAGAAATACTACATTTATGTAAATCCAAAGGAGAATGTGCTTACCTTGAAGCTAAGGAGCAATTTGACAGAGGAGTTCTATTATCAGATGATTATTATAATGGAATTATTCAGGTCAGAATAGGTGCAAAAAGTGTTAAAAATCTGTTTACAAATGATTAAAAATATGATATAATATATCTATTAATAATAAAAAAAGCATATGGGCAAAATAATAAAATTTCCATCAGGCGAAGATATTACGACCAAGGAAAAACGGCTAGAAAATAAATATAAAGCCATAAGTGATGAATTAGTTACTACATCTCAGTATCTATTTGATGTCATAGAGGAATTTATATTAACCGGTCAAGCGTCGGAAATACAAGACCTACAAGAAATGAATATACGCGACGAGGTATTTCAGGAATCTAGGGATATGTATGTTTTAATTAATATATTAAATTCTACATTAAATAGGTTTATGGGTATGCCACATTTATTACATAGAGAAATGGATAAATTGTATATCAAATTAAAGAAGGCACAAGACGGCGACTTTATTGTAGATACTGACGAGATTATATTTTCTCCAGACTTTGATATTAATATACCTTTGGATAAAGACGAAGGTGGACTTAATGAGGACGAACCAGATGATACTGATTGATTATTCACAGATTGCATTATCAAACATTATAGTGCAAAAATTAAATGATGAAAATATGATACGACATATGATATTAAATAGTATTCGTATGTACAATAAAAAATACAGAGACGAATACGGCCAAATGGTTATATGTGCCGATGGTATGAATAACTGGCGTAGAGAGTATTTTCCTCCATATAAAGCAAACAGAAAGAAAAGCAGAGATGATTCAGGTCAAGACTGGACAGAAATCTTTAGAATATTACACATGGTTAAAGATGAAATAAAAGAATATCTGCCATATAAAGTATTACATATAGAAGGCTGTGAGGCAGATGATATTATAGGTACACTTGCATTACAAACACAAGAATTTGGTATGCATGAACCTGTAATGATTGTATCATCTGATAAAGATTTTATACAGTTACAAAAATTTAATAATGTAAAACAATTCAGCCCTATACAAAAGAAACAGGTTTCTGACCCAAATCCAAGACAATATCTTTGGAACCATATATTCCGTGGAGACGCTGGTGATGGTGTACCAAATGTACTATCTGGAGATAATACCTTTATATCTGAAATGAAGCAAACACCCTTGCGTCAAACAAAGATAGATGATTGGATTCACAATGCTGAAAGATTGGCTGATGTAATGCCAGAAGAACAATACAGAAATTATCAGCGTAATAAAACACTTATTGATTTAACACAAGTGCCTGAAAACCTACAAGAAACCATTATAAATAATTTTAACAGTCAAATACCGGCACCAAGAATGAAAGTGCTTAACTATTTAATAAAGAAAAGATGTAATAACTTGATTGAAGTCGTGGAGGAATTTTACAATGGCTAAAAAATTAATATCAGAGGTCCTATCTGAGGCTTCTAAAATAACTAAAAAAGCAGATAGAATGACCTATTTGCAACAAAATAAATCACCAGCATTAATGGATATTCTTAGAATAAACTTTGATGATGATGTAATATCAGTATTACCTACAGGAGCTCCTAGTTACGAAAAGGATGATGCACCTGCTGGGCATGAATATCTAAATTTACATAGAGGACATAGAAGATTTAAATACTTCTTTAAGGGCCCTATTGCAAATGAAACACCACCTATACGAAGAGAAGGAATGTTTCTGTCCCTTATTGAAACACTACATGGTGATGAAGCAGAATTGGTCATAGCGGCCAAAGATAAATCACTAAAATATAAAGGTATCACAAAGAAATTTATACAAGATACCTTTCCAACTTTAATAAAAAAATAAGGAGGTAAATCGGCAAAAACCCTATATCATGATCTTTTTTAACTTAACAATGAGGAGAGACTTATGGTTATTAAAATTGATCGCCTTAAAAAAGACAAAAGAGAGGCAATATATTATCAAAACCGATTGAAAAGAAAAGGTAAAGATGTATTGGCATATAAGATGCAAAAACGCATTATCAATATAGATTTACATATTCAACAAATAAAAAGATTAACTTAGGAGGCACAACCGGTGGGGTCGGTTGAGGCCCCACAAAACTGGATTATATTATGACACAACAATTTGACCCAAAAGAAATAAAAAATTCTAAAAGAATATTTAAATCGGCAACACCAAAATATACTATTGATTGGTATATAAAATGGATTGCAAGTGTTTTAGTTTTGGGTGCTATGTCTGTTCGAGGCATAGATGGTCTAGAATACTATGACTTGATACTATCAATACTTGGAGTATCAGGTTGGGTATTTGTAGCAATAGCATGGAAAGATAGAGCTCTTATTGCCTTAAATGTGGCAGGTTTATTTTTCTTAGTAAGAAATTTATTTGAATTAGTTTACATTTGATTAATTTTATGATATAATATACATTATGAATATTTTTGTACTTGACGAAAATCCTGTTGTCGCGGCTCGAATGTTATGCGACAAACATATTCCAAAGATGATTGTGGAGTCTGCACAAATGCTTTCCACAGCTCACAGAATGCTTGATGGCACACCACAAAGACGCCCATCTAAATCAGGCAAAACAATGCAACAATACTATACATTTGGCGATGATAGAGATGATTTGTATTATTTGGCTGTGCACAAATATCACCCATGTACCACATGGACCATGACAACTAAAGCAAATTATAATTGGCACTACGAACACTTTCACGCAATGGCTATGGAGTATCAATTCCGTAGAAAAAGGTTACATGAAACATTTAGAAAAATAGGTATACTATTGGCAGGTACACCAAGGAATATTCCATCGGGTGGATTAACACCTTTCGCACAAGCGATGAACCACTATCCAGATTGTAAAGTCCCAGGCGATGCTGTTGCAGCATATCGTAATTATTATCATGCGGCAAAACCTTTTGCCAAGTGGGAGTGGGGCAGAGAAGCCCCGGAATGGTGGGAAGGTTATAAAGGAGAATAAATGGAAGCAATATTAAATAAAGATGATTACAGAGAATTTTCTCAGAGAGTGGCAATTGCTGACTCAAAGGGAGTATCTGTTAATCATATAGTAGAAACTATAGGTGATAAATATAAAATTACACTATTAGATAAAATAGATCTTAAAATGCTTGATGAAATAACAGGAGGCTAAAATGCCTACATACGAGTTTAAAAATACAGAAACCGAAGAAGTATTTGAAAAAATAATGAAATATGATGACAAAGTGAAATACTTAGAGGAAAATCCACATATAAAGGCCTACTACTCTAAAGCACCAGGTATCGATTTTGATGGCGGTAAGAGTGTTTTACAACGAGCTGGTGATGGTTGGAAAGAAGTACAATCAAAAATTCAAAAAGGTTTACCACCCAGATTAAGGGATAATATAAAAACTAAGTGAGGATAACTAGTGCTTAAAAAGATTAAAAAAATTTTATGGGAACAAAATCCAGATAAAGATATTTGGAAAGACCCAGACCCAGAAGATTTAACTGTAAATAATGCATATAAAACTAGATGGATATGGTATCATACTATACTAGGTTTGCTTATGTTATTTGCTAATATCACTCTTATGGCTATATTTCTTTTATTAGCTATTAAATTATAATTGATTGAGCGTATAAACTAATAAGGAATTGTAATTATAAAACATATTCAGGTGGTTAAAACCTACGCTTAGAAACGCAATGCGAGGACGCAAAACGAAGAAATATGACTACATTTAAACACGAACCGATAGATATAGGTTATGATGACCTAAAGTGTGAAACAAAAAAATCAGGTAGAAAATATCTAGACCCAGAGGGAAATGAATATCCATCTATAACAACTGTATTATCCATACTCAGCCAAGAGGCAATTCAGGCGTGGCGGCAACGAGTGGGCGAAGAAGAAGCAAACAGAATATCTCGTCAAGCTTCTACAAGAGGCACAAAGGTACATACCATATTAGAAAAATATGTTGATAATGACCCAGATTATATTAAAGATGAAATGCCTCATAACATACAAACATTTAAAGATATACAACCCATAATAGATAAATCTCTTACTAAAGTATATGCCCAAGAAGTTCCTCTATATTCAAAACATCTTGGTGTGGCCGGTAGAGTTGATTGTGTAGGGCAGTGGAATAATATTGATTCAGTAATAGATTGGAAAACATCTAGGAAATTAAAGAAAAAAGAATGGATATCTGGTTACTTCATGCAGGCAGCTGCGTATGCTGTAATGTGGGAAGAAAGGACAAATAAACCTATTAAACAATTAGTTGTATGCATTGCTGGTGATGAAGGTCCTCAAGTCTTTGTTGAAGATAGAGATAACTGGACTGAGGAATTAATAAATACAATAAATGAATATAAACGCAGAAAAATGTTCGGGAGAAAATAATGTCAATAGATGATGACATGAAAAAGGCACAAAGCTATACATATGCTGGGCCCCTATTAGAAGCTCTGGTTAAAAAACTAGAAGGTGAAATAGAGATTGCTAAGGCTAATATTGGTGTCTATCAAACAAACGCTGCTGGTATCGGAGAACACCCTGATATTGTAGAGGCAATTGAGGCACAAATAACCAAGATTGCAGAGGCAGATGATAAAATAGAGACCATTCGAAAGTACTTTTAATATAAATACATAGGTGTTTACAAAGTCACAAAAGTGTGATATAATATACCTATGATTAAATATAAAGATTTTATTAGCGAAGGAAATGTAGGTCTAACAATATTTGATATTGATGATACTATGTTTCAATCAAAGGCGAAAGTTCTTGTTCGTAATAAACGCACGGGTAAAACAAAGGCCCTAACCCCTAAAACATTTAATTCATATAAACTAGGTAAAGATGAGGAATATGATTACGGTCAATTTAAATCATCTAAGATATTTTATCAAACTGCTACACCTATAGCAAGAATGGTATCAAAAGCAAAACAAATTATAAAGAACGCAACAAAGAAGGGTTCAAAAGTTATAGTTGTAACTGCTAGGGCTGACATGGACGACAAAGATTTATTTATTAAAACATTTGAAGCTCATGGTATACCAATGGATAAAGTATATGTAGAAAGAGCAGGTAACATAAGTGGTCGAAATAGTGCTGACAGTAAAGCAGTAATATTTAGAAAATATTTAGATACAGGTAAATATGCAAGAGTGCGACTATTTGATGACCATGTAGATAATTTAAAAGCCCTACTAGATTTAGGTAGAGAATATCCAGATGTGGATATGTTTGCCTATAAAGCAGATAGTAGAGGCAGCGTGAAGAGGATAAAATATGCCAACTAAATTACAAAAAAGTCAAGTGACCAGAGACAGAAACACAGGTCAATTTAAAACACAACATTTTTATATAAAAAATATATCGAAAACAGAATTAATTGAAAAATATAATGCAGATAATACAAAACCTAAAGTCAAGCAAAAAATTAAAAATGAGCTTGTAAGAAGGGGAGGAGTGAGATTTTATAATGAGTCAGAGAAGCAGGCAACGGCATAAAGAAACTGCAACTGTAATAGGTACCGGCCTCATAATAAATTATCCACTGAATATATTATTGCTGTTTATATTTATTGATTTATTTGATATATCGGACCCATTAACATTGGGTACTTTAATAACAGCAGTATTTACAATTGTATCTTATGCAAGAGTTTACTTAGTGAGGAAATATTACGATGGCATCTAATTGGGCAAAAGCAACACATACACCTAGTAGGAAAACAACTTCTCAAGGAGTTGGCGGTAGAGGACGCAGGTGTAAAATTGGTATGGGAACTATGAATAAGAGTAGAAAAAAGTCCCACAAAAAATATCGTGGACAGGGCAGATGACCACTAACTCTAAAAGATGGCAAGAAAACTCAGATGGCTGGGTAAAAGCTACAGAAGAGTCTAGAAAGAAAAAGGAAGAAAGGTACAATTGTAACCATGGTGATTTTGAGTGGTGTGATAACTGTTTAATAACTGTTGATGGAGAAAAATTAGAAGCAGTATGAATATAGAAAATCACATAGGCTTTCCTTTACCATCAGAAATGTTCCACCCGCATACATACTGTTGGGATATGCCTGAAAATGAAACTGCATGCAGATTATTGGATATACCTAGAAAATGTCATGTTTGTAATAAAATAATAAAAGATGAGCGAACAAAGAAAATATAGAGAAAAAACTTTCGGACTTAGCAATTATAGAAAGGCCATTAAACGCAAAGAGCGTAATAGAAGATTGCTAGGTTTAGTAGTAGGATTATTATGTATAATAGGAGCTGGATATTTATTTTTTAATGGAGGTATAAATGTCTAATTGGTTTGCAAAATCAATGACAAAGTTTTTTAGATTTATAGCAGATACATTCTTTGCAAAAAGATATGGTCATAGGGCCGTAGTATTAGAAACAGTTGCAGGTGTTCCAGGTATGGTTGCCGGTATGTGGTTACATTTTAAAAGCTTAAGAAAAATGAAAACAGGTTATGGACCAGATATAAGGGAAATGTTAGCTGAGGCAGAGAATGAAAGAATGCATTTAATGTTCTTTATTGATATAGCAAACCCAAATTGGTTTGAAAGATTATTAGTATTATTTGCACAATTAATTTTTATGATTTTTTATTTCGTTGTTTATGTAATTAGTTACAAGACTGCTCATAGAATGATAGGATATTTTGAAGATGAAGCAGTTAAGAGTTATACAGATTATTTACATCTTGTAGAAACTGGAGAAATAGAAAATGTACCTGCCCCACAATTAGCAATTGATTATTATAAAATGAAAAAGAATGCAAAGTTATCTGATTTAATTAAAAAGGTTAGAGCAGATGAAGTACATCATTCAAAGGTAAATCATAGGTATGCAAATGGGTAAAGGAAGTAAAAGAAGGCCAAAGATAGTAACCGAAAAACAATTTGAAGAAGCCTGGAATAATATATTTCCTAGGAGAAAAACTCCTAAGCACGGCGTCACACAAAAACACAGAGATAAAACAAAGTCACATCCTAGAATGTATAAATATAACAATACAGAGGAAGAAATATGAGTATAGATATAGACGAATTTGATTTTGGATTTACTGCAGTAGATGAAGATGAACTCGAAGTTGTACAAAAACAAACGCAGAAATTAGAATCAACAGCAGGTAAGGCTGAAGAAGTTGAAGATAAGCTCAACAGACTATATAATTCTATATTACCCTTATTATCTAATTTAAAAAAGAACCCAGAAAAAGATTATATTTACTGGCCAAAAAGAACAGAAAAAGTAGAAGCTTTTGAAGAGTTAATTGCAGGAATTATTAAATAATGGCAATGAAAACATCAGGTAACCTCAGCATTAAAGGCGGAGGTCCTTCAGTAGGAAGTACAGGAGATATTGAACAAAATATATCAGGTTCAACTTCTGGCTCTTTAGTTACACTTGGGCAAAATTCAGTAGCATATACTGGAGGAACAGCACCACAAAATAATGCAGGTAATATAGCAGGTGCAAATACTTCTACAGCACCTTATGGTATGCGAGAATATTATGGTTATGTAGAGTATTATGATCGAAATGTAAGCTTGTATGGGACTGGTGCATCTTCAAGTTCTCAAGACCCTGCAACAAGGCCTAATGGAACAAGTCCATCTACAATTAATTTGTCGACAAGTACAAGCTTTAGTGGCGGAGGATATAGAACATTTAGACATCAAATTGAGTTTTCCGTT
>MDTG01347674.1_pt1 | contig 22720 bp, 23 predicted proteins | sample 811421 | NCBI WGS metagenome assembly MDTG01 (sample SAMN05326645, study PRJNA326480) | marine metagenome | isolation source: seawater | place: Pacific Ocean: South East | collected 2011
ATCAGTGCCACATTATCATCTTCTATAAAGTCTTCTCCCAATATAAAAGCTTCAGCAATGCCATTTGGAGCAAATTGTTCTTTATAAGAGAATTTCATCCCATAATTCTTTCCATCCCCAAGCAAGTTTTTAAAAAGTGGAAGATCTTTTGGAGTAGATATAATCAAGATATCTTGGATATTAGCCTGCATTAATGTTGCAATTGGATAATAAATTAAGGGTTTGTCATAAATTGGAAATAGCTGCTTTGAGACTGCAAGTGAAACTGGATTAAGCCTTGTTCCACTTCCACCAGCTAAAACAATTCCTTTAGTTTTCTTCATAATCTCTAAACACTATTAAAGTCTATATTCCTTGGAAATAACTCTTGTCCACCATTTTTTATTAGCAAGATACCATTTCACTGTTTTAAGTATTCCTGACTCAAAGTTTTCATGTGGATACCAATTAAGGTCCTTTGAAATTTTTGAATTATTAATAGCGTATCTTTTATCATGGCCTGGCCTGTCATCAACAAAAGATATAAGCTCACTGAATGACTTAATTGAGTTTGGTTTGGCTTGCACCAGGTCATCTAAATGTCTACAAATTTTATTCACAACATCAATATTTTTAACTTCATTATTTCCACCAATGTTATAAGTATCACCTATGTTGCCTTTTTCTAAAACATCCATTAAAGCCCGTGCATGATCTTCAACATAAAGCCAATCTCTTATTTGGTCTCCCTTTCCATAAACAGGTATTTTCTCTCCAGAAACTGCTTTAATTATCACATGGGGTATCAACTTTTCAGGAAACTGATTAGGGCCATAATTGTTGGAGCAATTAGTAATGATCGTTGGAAGACCATAGGTCCTCCTCCAAGCTCTAACAAAATGATCTGAAGAAGCTTTTGATGCAGAATATGGTGAGGATGGATCATAACTATCTGTTTCTTTAAAAGGCTCTCCATCATTTAGGTCACCATACACCTCATCAGTAGAAACATGCATAAATCGGAAACTGTTAGCCTCATTTTTGTCAAGAGAATTGAAATAATTTAATGAATTCTTCAATAAATTAACTGTGCCTATTATGTTAGTCCTTATGAATTCATCGGGGCTCTTGATTGATCTATCTACATGACTCTCAGCAGCTAAATGGATTATAGAAAAAGGTTTATATTTTAAAAAAGTTTTCTCTATATCTTCATCATTGCAAATATCGATTTGTTCAAATTTATATTTTTCACTTGATGACACTCCTGCTAATGAATCTAGATTGCCTGCATAAGTCAACTTATCTATATTTACAACTTTATATTGACCATTATTTATAATAAATTTTATTAAGGCGCTGCCAATGAAACCAGCTCCTCCAGTAACAAAGATTGTTCTTAATTTATCCATCTTCCAATGCTTTTATTTGGTAGAGGTATTTTATTATGTTTAAGGATTGAATAACCATCCTTTAGATTAAAAATTGCTGCTATTGTTAAAAAAATTAACTTTAAATATAGTCCCAGAGATTTGTTGTTAACATACCATTCTTCTAGCTTTCCTTTATAAGGCATTAATTCATTGTCATAAAAACTAATAGGGTCAGACTGTTTTGACATAATATTTTCTTCGTTTCTAAAAATTATCGAGCCAATTCCCGATAAACCTGGCCTAACTGTCAATATCTTTTCTTGAGAAGTTTCTGGAAAAACATTAAAGCATCTTAATGTTTGTGGTCTTGGACCAATTATACTCATATCTCCAATCAAAACATTTATAATTTGCGGTAATTCATTTAACTTAGTTTTCCGCAAAAATTTCCCAAAGGGAAGAACCCTAAAATCATTTTTTAAAGTAACAGTTCCTGTTCCTATTTGGGGACTATCTTTTAGCATTGTTGCAAATTTGCAAAGTTTAAAAATTTTTCTTTTCTTTCCAACTCTTTCTTGAAGAAAGAAAACCTCGCCTTCTCCTGTGAGCTTAAGAATGATAATAATTGGAATAAATACTGGAATAAGAAGTAGAATTGCTGCAAGGGAAATAACAATGTCAAATAGTCTTTGCATTTACATTTTTTGGTCAAGATTCTTTTTAGATTTTATGTGATCATTCTTAAACTCTGGTAATATCTTATAAAATATTTTATACAGCTCAGAGCTCGACCATATCTTTTTATTGTTCAAACTATTTACATCGTTAAGGAAATCATTAAGCGCGTTTTCACAGAAAGAATCATTATTCCTTACAATTCCAATAGATTTATAGCTATCGATATCAAGCTCCTCCTTATCTGTAAAAAACTCTTCAAAAAGTTTTTCACCAGCTGTATCACTTTCAAAAAAATAACATGGCCATTCTTTTTTAGGAATTAGATCTTTTGTTTTTTTTCTTGCCTCCTCTTCTGATGAGCATAAAAAAGGTTTATATCCAGCAAATAGTAGAAACCTTTCGGCAATATCTGAGAATTTAGTTAAATGAATTTCCTCTTGAAGCTTTGGAAAAAAAATATCTCTATTTTTACCAAATAATCCAGATAACAAACAAAGCTCTCCAGATTCTTTTGGGGTAATAAAGTATCTCTGTACATCAATTGGAGCAGATATTGGTTGCATGTTAGCTAATCTTTGCTTGAACCCATGCAGAAGGGAACCATCTGAGAAAGCTACATTGGCAAATCTAGCCATAGATATCCTGATATCCTTACTTTCTCTAATTAAAAATAGTTCCATAAGTTTTTTACTAGCGCCCATAATGTTTACGGGGTTTGCAGCCTTGTCAGTAGATACACAAAAATAGTTTTTAGTTCCTTTTGATTTAGTTAATTTTAATGTTTTAACAGTATTAAAAATATTCACTTTTAACATTCTCATTATTGTGAATGGATCTTTTTCACTCCTAACATGCTTGAGGGCTGATAAATTAAATACATAATCATATTTTTCTTCGGAATTTACTAAAGCCTCAAACTCATTCGAGCCACAATCAATAGCAAATGTTTTAAACTGGCCATCTATGTAACCCATGCTGCTCCTCATATCCCTCACAAGCTCAACTAGATTGTTTTCACTAATGTCTACAACATGAAGCGCTTTTGGATTTCTTTTAAAAATTTCTTTTGTAACAGCTTTTCCAATTGAACCAGCTCCACCAATTACTAAAAATCTACTATTTTGAACTCTAGAGGAGATTTCATTTTCTAGGTGTGATATATCATCAGCAAAAAGTTCTTTTGATCTGCCAATAATTGATAATGTGTCCATTTTATTTACTTAATTTTTTAATCATTATATCTATTTCCTTGGGAGGTTTGGGCAAATCTCTTAATAAACTAAAGGTATATCTTTTGCTTGGAAAAAATAAAACATATGCAGTTAAAAAAATTAACTTGAAATATAAAAAAACTGAGATATTTTTGGAAAACCAAATTTCAAGCTCTCCCTTATAGGGTACCAAAATATTTCTATCAAATATATGAGGATCTTCAGCTAAATCAAATAGACTTTCCTCATCTCTGAACACTACAGATCCGACTCCAGTTAAGCCTGGCTTCACTTTAATTATATTTTTTTTAACATTTTTTGAATAAAGTGAAAAATAAATTTCAGTTTGAGGCCTTGGTCCAACAACACTCATTTGTCCCAAAAGAATATTTAAGAGTTGAGGTAATTCATTAATTTTTGATTTTCTTAAGTACTTTCCCACTGGTAAAACACGCGGATCATTTTTTTCTGTTAATTCTCCTGCTCCTTTCATTGGGCTATCTTTAAGCATCGTAGCAAATTTATATAAATTAAAAATTTTTCCATTCTTTCCAATCCTTTTTTGTAAATAAAGAATTTCGCCTTCGCCTGTAAACAAAAGAATTAAAGAGATTAAAATAAAAAGAGGAGAGAGAAAAATTAGTGCTATTGAAGAAATAAAAATATCCAATATTCTTATAAGTATGCTCCTTAAAATTTCAATGGACAAAATGCTTTCTTTAAGCATCATTTTCTTTAACCGAATTAACTTCTAGATTAAAGGTATTTTGGTTTTCTATAAAAAAAGATTGGTCTTTTGTTCTTAGGAAATCTTCATATTCTCGGATTTTTATTACTTCCTCTAAAAAGATTCTTTTGTTGTCCTCGCATTTCAATATTTCTTCATTTGAAAAGAAACTTCTTGATAAAATTACGCCTTTAGATCCCAATCTATAGTGTTCAGCAAGAACTCTGTCAGCTGAGGGAACTAAAGTGCCTATCTTAGCAATACCGCCAAAACCGAATGGAATTCTAAAATCTTTAAATATTTCAGAAATCTTTTCCATGCTTCCATCTGATATGAATTCAAACATAAAGTTTGTTTTTCTTTGAATATGAAGATCATTCAATCCTACATGTGCATAGTTAATTGGGCTTAGAGAGAGTATTTCCTCAATTTTACTAATAGATTCAATGGTTTCAAATAATAAAGAACATTCTATGCGTTGATCTACAATCCTTAAAAAAGTCTCAACTTCTTTGATAGACTTAAAAAAAGGTAGCATTATTAAGTCAGCTCCTTGATCTATAACTTCATTGATTTCACGATATGACCATGCACCAATTGGATTTACTCTGCAAAGTATTTTTGTTGAAGAAATAACTTTTTTAATCTTTGAAATGTCACTAACGCAATGCTTGGAGATTACAGTGTCTCTTTTTTTTTGTCTTTTTTCTTTTCCAATGAACTCAAGATCAATAAAAATATAATCAATTGAAGATTCATCTATTACTTTAGCAATTTCTATTTCATTAGAAATGTAGAAAAGATTTATAGACATGCAATTAATCCATTTTACTCATCTTTAATCTTAGAACTTCAGCGTCCCAATTAATTAGCTCTTCACACTCTGCCTCAGAAAGATTATAAAATTCCTCATCAATGTTGCAATTTACAGCTACATGATAAAAACATCCAAGCTGCTCAAGCTGATTTGAGGTTAAATCATTTTTTACCAAAACGCCTGATTTTGGAACAAATATAAATGGAGCATCGTATTTTTCTATATCTGCTTCAGATATGGTGCTCTTTACAATTGGATCTGCACCAAGAAAAACGATATGATCTGGGCACATCCTCCATCCTTGCTTTAAAAATTTAATTAGCCTGTCATTGAAAGCAAATTCTTTTACAAAGGGTATTTCGCACCAGCTATATTTTTTATCAGATTTTATATTTTTGAAATCAAATTGATTATTAGGAATCTTATTTAAATTCAAATTATTAAGTTTTTTTTCGAGAGTATTAGAAATATTTCTAATCCCATCAAGAGTATCCGATGCAAACGTAATACCATGATTTTGTAAAAAAAATACCTGTATTTCTTTGTCTAAAATACTTTTTTTATAAATTTCTTCTGCTAATTTAGGGCCAGGTTTACAATATTTTATTATCTCCCAATTGAGGCTATCGCCTACCTTTTCATATATTTTTTTATGACAGTTTGTGCTAATTAAATTTATCAATGCTGATATTGAGTGTAAATGAAATACATATTTTTTTGGAATGAGAGCATGCATTGATGTCTCAATAGATGGGTTTAGGTTGATACCTGTGCTAATGGATTTTATTTTTTCAGGAAATTTTCCTTTTGTTGCTAAGGCAATAATTTCTTCATAATTAACGGAAACAAATATATCTTTTTCTAAAATATCTGATAATTTAGTTCCTGAAGCTTTGATTATCATATTTTTATCAAGCTTTATGGATACATTTCCCCCAGCACCTTGAGTATAAAAAGGATTTATTCCATAAAAATAGACTAAATTCCTAAAATGTTCTAACTCAATTGTTTGTTTCATTACTTTAGTTTTTGAAGAAATAATCTCAATTCATGAAAGTCTGTAAAGACTGCATCTGGCTCATGTTCACCCTCTCCTTTAATAACGCCTTCATGAATCTTTTGAAATGTAACTGCATTGATAGTGTTTTTGGCACCCCAAATATCATTCTTTGCATTATCACCAACCATCCAAATCTTATCTTTCACTCCAAGTTTTTCAACTGCCATTTGAAATGGTGATTCATGGGGTTTATCAAAACCAGCCTCCTCACTGCTAACAATATAATCAAAATCATTATCTAAACCAAAATAAACTATTTTTCTAAACTGTATTTGAGTTGTTAAATCTGTAACAACTGCGGTTGGTATTCCAAGTATTCTTAGATCATCGAGAAGATCCTTAACACCACTAAAGAGTTCAGCATTTTTAAGAAACGATCTCCAATATGTTTGCTCTAAATCTAGTGAAGTTAAAACCTGAGTCCCCAGCCCTAGCATCTCTAATAATCTTTGAAAGTATAATAGCCGACTATGTGAAGAGGCAGTTCCTCGAAGTCTTTGCTTTACATTTTCTCTGGCTTTTTGGAAAAGTTTATCAAATTCATTTTCGCTTATAGAAAATTTATCTTTTACTTTCTCTCTAACTGCATTTATTGCTTTTAAATGTGCAGGATCATATGGATAAAGAGTATTATCTGTATCAAATAAAACTGCTCTAGGAAGTTCTTTTATTTTTTCTTTGCTTAAAATCTTCATTTTATTCTTCTCTTGCTGATAAGTAACTCAATTTGCATCAAAATAATTAATTGCATCAATCCTAATGTAGACCCAAACCATTTTGGATTTTGGCTTATAAAAACAAAAATATTTGGTGCTAATATTTTAGCAGCTTGCTCAATGTCTTCAGGACTTGGATCACCATCAATCCTTAATAAAATTGAGTCATCATCTATTTGGTGATCTAAGTCAACATTTAATCCACATATACCTACAAGAACTTTATGAAGATTATATTCGTTATAAGTATTTTTAATATTTACCATAAGTTCAAGATTTATATCTTTTTTCTTATTAAGGTTATTCAGATCATCTAAATTTTTTGGCTTTAAGGAAAATATTACTTGTGCAAATTTCTTTTGAGGCTGAACATATTTTTTTGAATCTTCAATTCTTTTCTGTATGGATTCCAAAACGTCTTCCTCTGAGTGACCTCTCTCAATAACATCTCTTTTTAACTTAAAATATCTTCTCAAATCTTCATCTATATCTAGATAAATAGTTATGTCAAATGCTTCACGCATTACAGGAAAAAATAATGTATGAAGTCCGCTTGCGATAATAAATTGATTACTAGCTATTTCAGCTGGTTTTGTCATTTTTCCTGTTGAATGATCATAATGTTGTTGAAAAATTGATTTTCCATCTTTCAAAGATACAATATCCTCTCCCATTTCTTTTAGGTTATTTGAAGCTGGATTAAGATGAGTCAGAACGCTCCACATAGGTTTATGTCTATCCCACTTATGATAGTCATCACCGGAAACTTTGGTAACATTTTTATTCCCGATAAAGCTTTCAATAGCATCAACTATAGTATCTTTCCCAGAACCAGAGTCTCCAGTAATGCCTATAGAAATTGGCTTTTTATAAAATCTATAAAAATCAGAGTCAAATATTTGAGTTCTATACATTCTTATAGAAATTAAAATACCTAATATAGCTATAAAAGTTACAATAAAATCAAGTTCATTTATGCTTGAGGCAGAATTCTCAACAAACAAAAAAGTATTTTCTGTTAGCCATTCCCCAAACATAAAAAACTCTTTTGCAATTAGAACAGATAACCAACATATCGATAATAAAGCACAGAGATATATTGAAATCCTATCAGAATTCAATTGATATAGGGCTAAAAAAGGCAAGCTCCACAGGAACCAGCCAGGGGATGCCGGTGTAAATAAGGCAATTGACAGCAAGCTTATAGAGATTAGGTTTACTAGAAGTGAAAAGTTTAGTGGTTTTGTCCGCCAACCTAAATATGCCAATAAGCAATATGCAAATGGAAGCAGAAATAACTCAGATGTCTCATCAACTTCTATTTTCATACTCAATATTTTAGTAAGCTCTGGATTACCAAAAAGCATCATCCTTCCACCCTCTGATACCAATAATGGGAGTAAACCACCCAAGGAAATAAGAATAAATGCGATAAAGAATTTTAAAATTAATCTCTTGTTATCAAAGAAGTTTGATATTAGGAAAATAAGAAAAAATGGAAATGCTATTAGCATGCTTATTTTAGTTGAAACTGATGCTCCCAAAAAAACTCCCGATAGGATCACTTTATCTTTTGAAATAAATAAGATAGAGAGTAAAAGAAGTGCTGAGGGAATCAAGTCATTTAAGCCTAAATAGAAAGAAATAAAGATCACAACAGGAGAAAGCCAGTAAATGCCCAGAAGATTAGCTAAATTTGCTTTATTTGCTAATTCATAAATTATCAACAGGATAAGTAAGTCGCATAAAAAAATAACAAGAAAATAGCCAATAAGAGGAGATCCAATAAATTCAGCTAAATAAACAAATGGGAAAAACAAAAGCCACATTGAATAACCGTAAGGAAATGCATCAATACGACCTCCTTCAGAAATCCAACTTGACCAAGGATTTAAAGGAAAATAGGAGCTATCATTTAATAGGAATGGAATATAAAGGCTCTCTGCTATTTGAGGATTGCCAACTACAATTACTACTAGTTTTATTAAAACTCCAAGCCAAAATAGTGGATGTTTAAAAATCTCAGTTGGACTAAATGATTTTATTAGGTCCATAATTCTGGATATTTTGTACATACAGCATCAAATAAATCCCTATAATTTATGATGCAATCTTTTATTTTTGAGACTTCATTTTGAGGATCAAAGCCCTGGAGTTCAGGTGAAACAATGCATGTTCTTAATCCTAGATCTTTGATTCTTATTAAATCGGATTCCTTTAGAGGAAAATAAGAGAAGTAGTCAATCCAGACCCAGCTTATTAGATCTTTAATTTTTTCAATGGTCTCTAAGCTTTCAAATTCTGAGACTCTGGAAGCTATTCTTGTTTCTCCTGATATTGCAGTTTTAACAAGAAAAGGAAAAGATAAATCAAGAAAAAAGAAGTCCTCAATACTATTTTCTTTAAGAATGTTAATAATCTCTTTTTCAAGGCCTTCCTCTTTTACGTTTAATATTAGTGTTTTGTGATCAAAATTTTTTATCCAATCTGTAAAAACTTCTCCTTCTGAAAATGGATCATGCTGAAGAATAATTTGATTATCATTTGTTCTAAGATCTACCTCAACACCAAATTCTTTATCAGTTTTATGGAGATCATCGGAACTATTGATTCTATGCTTAATGATCTGCATTTTTTTTTATGTATGTTCTAAGTTGAAGACTGTATCGTATGGTTCTTTTTATAAAATTAACTTTAGATTTCAAGTCCGTATTCCAACTTGAAACTCCATGCTTCCTTTCGGGGAAAAACACATTAAATCTTTTCACATTCAAATTATTTAATTTGGCCAATAAATAAGCATAAAGATCTAATGAAAAATCATGGGGTGGATTTTTCCAATTACTAAAAAATTCTCTTGAGAAAACCGTTGGTTGTGCATTTATTTCATATAGAAACCTTCCAAATAAAAGGCTTTCAAAAATAGACATGCAAAACGAAAAAAAGTTTTCATTAAGATTTCTGCCTTTTCTAATTCCTTTTACAAAGATCTTTTCGTTAGTATTCTCAAATATATCGAGGGCAATTAAAAAATCATTAGGATCAGTTTGTAAGTCTGCATGCGTCCATCCAATGATATCTCCTGATGCTTTACTTAACCCTTTAAGAATACCATGTCCATAACCTTCATTTTTTTTTATATCAACTATATTAAGAGCATCTTTATATTTTTCTTTCATAAAGATTAATTTGTCGGAAGTTTCATCTGTAGAACCATTATTAACAATAATCAGTTCTATTTCTTCATTTGACATAATTTTTTCACATTTTGTAAGCAAGCTATCAAGATTTTTTGATTCGTTATAACAAGGTATTACAAGTGAAGCTTTTTTATTCATCTCTCTCTGAAAGAATAAATATTGCTCCGCCCATTCCATAATTAAAAACGTGTCTTTCTTTGAACGGGATATCTTTTAGAAATTCATTAAATGCTCTATAGACGCCAGCTTTTTTGCTTACCTTATATGAATAAAAATCATCAAAAACATTTCTGTAGCATCTCATGCTGTGACAAAAGGAGCTGCCTGTAAAAACTCCAAACTCCAAATAGTCTCCCTTAAGATCTTCTATACTTGATAAATAATGGATCTTTTTTAATGCATAGTATTTTTCAATGTTATGAATGACCGCTGGATTAATTTTAGATATGAGTACAGAAGCCAGTGTCTGAAGAAACTCTAATTTTGCCAAAAAACCAAAAGGGTTACTATTCATATTTAAATACTATAAATTTGAGTCCTATAAAATTGAAGGTAGCTGTAAAAAAGGCTCCAATCAACCACGCTATTCTATAATCGATAATTGGGTAGAGCAAATAAATTAATATAACCATTAAAAGACCTCCCAGAAAATATATTGTTAGAAAACTAACTAATTCATTTAAAGAAGTTTTCTTCTTTATCGAAAAGGTAAATAATTTATTGCCAAAGTATGAAAGCAACATGCCAGAAATATATCCAAAGATTGCCGATATGTGTGCTTTAGCCATGAAATTAAAAAAAAATAAATAAACCAAAAAGTTTACTAAATTTGATAAGAGGCCAATGACTATAAACTTCAAAACCTCTGTCATATATTTTCTTTAGGATCCCATTCATATATATCTTTAATTAATTTATCTTTTGATTTCTCTTCAATCATTAAATCATCTTTTATAGTATATTCATGAAAAATCCACTTATGGAAACAAGATTGCCAGTAATTATAAGTCTTTAGATTATTTGGAGTTCCCCAGCATAAAAATTTGTCAACCTCAAAAATGGAGCATGAATACCCAATTTCTATTGCATCTTCAATTATTGAGTCTAAATAAAATTCATTATTTACCTTTTGGTTCCTCTTAAATAAGGAATCTAAACAATTCTCCATAATATCTAAGCTAGCAAACGTAAATGCTCCTGTTATTACATAATCATCTTTTGGGTTATTCAATATTTCTTTTACCGCAATAGATTTAATATTCTTATTTTTATCAGCTGAAACCCATCCATACATCTTGGGATTCTCAAGAGCACTTTTGTAACCCTTAATTACCCAAACTATTAAATCTTTTTTTTCAATATCAACAAGATTTTGCAGTTTTTTCTCGTCATAAATAAATCCCGAATCGCATGTCCCAACTGTAATTGAGCCAATATTTTTGTTGATCTCTCTTAATTTATCTACACCGACACTGACAGTTCTTGCCTGCCCATCAGTAATCTTGTCGAGAACAATTACTTCACTTGATGGAAATATCTTTTTTGAAATTGTTTTAATTGAATCAAGGTTTGGTAAATCAGATCTTGTAACAAAAATGTGATTCTCGGTATCAGGCAAGGATTGCGTAGCTTGAACAAACATTGGAGAGCCTGATACATCTATTAATGGTTTTGGACTTAAATATCCTTCATCAGAAAATCTTTTTCCCATGCCAGCCATTGGAATAATAGTAGATCCAGTCTTTGCAACTTTTTTATTTTTTTTTGACTTGGTCATCTTAAAGGTTTCAAACCAATAGTTAAATTCATCTAGATCTTGAGGTGTTCCCCATTGCATGAAATGTTGAAGAGGATATACACTAACTTTTTCATGTTTTTTAATAAAGTACTTATATGCCAAACTTACATAGAATTCTCCTTCAGTGTTTAAGCCTTCAGAAATAGCATAGTTGAAGCTTTCTTTCATTTTGGATCCTGATGAGAAATAATATGTACCGCTTGATGCAAACTCATTCATTTTGTTAGATGTAAAAGGTTCTTTCTCCTGTATATCCTCAACTATGCCTGATTCATCTCTGATATAAGCATAATTTGTTTTTCCAAGAGAGTGCGGATGAAATCCTTTATAAGCTGGAATGCAACCAATACAATTCTCATCATTTACAAACTCCTTAAAATTTTTCCAATCCCAAATGCAGCTAAAATCACAATAATTTACTATTGTAGGTTTATCATCTCTAAGCTTTTCAAAGATCTGCATTACAGCATTTATGGGACCTAGTTTATGTGGTTTTATGGAGTATATTTTTGCAGATGGGCAATAATTCTTAATTGTCTCCTCCATACAGAAGAATTCTTCGCTTAGGTGATCTTCATTACAAATAAAAGTAAAATCATCTTCACCGGGAAAAAGATCAATTACATGAGCAATTATGGGCTTCCCTCCAACCTCAATAAGAGGTTTGGGAATTTTATAGCCAGCTCTGCGAAATCTCTCTCCAAAACCTGACATGGGTATAATTATTTGCATACTCTTAAAAGTTATATTTATTTAATTCTTTTTCTCATAAATAAAATATTCACTGCTTTTATTATTTCCTTTTTCATTACATTTTCTAAAGATTATAGATTGTTCATGATCTTCGTGATATAGAAAAGGAGTATATTTTGATATTAAAACATCTAAAGCATTTTTATTTTTTGAAATGATTAGGACTTTTTCATCACTAAGTTGCTGTGGAATAAAGCCTCCGCAGGAATACAAAAATAATGAGCTTTTTTCTTTATTTTGAAGGATTGGTAAAAAACTGCAATCATCAATCAGTACTTGTTCAATTTCTAATTCATCTAAACAATTTGAATCTAGATATTTATCAGTCTCAAATTTTTCATATTTAATTATGTCATCAGTCCTAAAATGAAGAATAATTAAAAATAAGCTAAAGAATACAGGCATAATCTTACTTAATGGGAACTTCAAAGAAAAATCCCATACTGATAAAGATAGAAGTATTGCAAGTGGTATAAAGATCAATAAACTGTGTCTAGTTGGACTCATTGGTAAAATATTAAATAAATATCCAAATACATGTATTAAGCAAATAAGCAGGAGTATATAAATATAGCTCTGTTTCGATTGAAGATTTTTAAGGCTAAAGATAATAAAAATGCTTAAAAGAAATATTAATATAGAAATATAGTTTATGTTTTCAATGCTGCCTGTATTTATGAATGTATTTTCAGTAATCCTAAATTGAAATAAATAACTAAAAATATCTATTAGTTTTAGCCAAAAAAATGAAATTAACTCAAACAGGTTTGTCTCACCATAAGGAATCAAGAAAGAGTCTGAGTTTTCAAAATTAAATTGTGGTTGCTCGCTAGCATTAATGAAAAAAAGTCTTTGTATGATGAATAAAATTGAGATCAAACTTGCTATAAAGGGTAAAATCCAAACAATAAAAACTCTATCTTTAAAAAAATTAAGTCTTTCAAAAACTAAATCTCGAATACCCAGAGCAAAGACTATGGGTAAATATTGATAATTAAGAAAGATTGGTAATGATAAATACAGCCCTCTTGAAAAATAATTATTTGGCTTATTAATGCGAATATGTTCAGAATAGAGCAAAACTGAAATTGATAAAAGATGCATTGAGTATGAAGTCAAAGACATGCTCCAATACAAAAATGGATAAGAAGCTATACAAAGTGTGAAAAGAATAATTTTGAAACTAATATTATTAAATTGATTAGAGCTTGATAGAATTTTTGATATTAAAAATAAAGAAAAAACATTTATAAAAGAGTGGATGATGACAAAAATTAGTCTTACTTCATTCCAACTAAGAAAATCAAGTCTTGCTAGGCCATATATCGGACTTATACCAATAGCATATGTCCATCTTATTGGGACAATAAAAATTTTCAGAAGCGGTATGAAAAAATTCGAGATTAAAAAGTCTGGAATACCAAAACTTTCAAATATTTTTATATATTCTTCAACAAATCTATCATCTTGAAGCTCAAGATGTGAAACAACAGCCCCAATTTCATCATACCCACCAGAAGTTGCTAAGCATCCTATGAGGAAAAAAATAAGAAAGGTTGCAGCAAAAAGAAAAATGTTAGCTACTGAAAGAAAAAAATCTTTAGTAGGAAATTTCATAGAAAAATCCTTTTATATATGAGATCAATGAGGTAGAAAAGGCAATTTTTAAGACGTATAAAAAAATTATTTTGTATGAGTTCAGATTGAATCTCCCATACATCTTTTATGCTTTGAAAAGTATTTGATGAAAGAGACTGATTACGTCTAAAAATATTTGTGAGAGGCTTATCGATACCAATTGCATTATTTTCCAATAGTAGTCTCAGCCACAAGTGATAGTCTTGACCAGTTCTTCTGTTTGAGAATATATTTCTTTCAAGCAGTGTTTTCTTCACCAGCACAGATGATGTGGAAATTCTGGTACTAATAAGCTGATCTTTAAGAGTATGATTATTGTAAACAGGAGATTTATTTATAATTATCTTTCCTTTTTCATTAATCATCCTGTAAGAGGTATAACTAAAATCATTGTCCAATAAATGCATTTGATTAATCTGTTCCTCAACTTTAGATTTTTCCCAAAAATCATCACTATCACAGAATGCAATATAATCACCAATAGATTCTTTAATTCCTTTATTTCTAGAAATCCCAGCTCCTAAGTTTGTTGAATTCTTAATAATTTTTACATTGGGATATTTAGATTTTACTAATTGGATTGTTGCATCTTGCGAGCAATCATCAATAATAATTATTTCTATTGGTGAATATGATTGATTGAGGATTGAATTAATGCACCTTGCAATATAATTTTCTGAGTTATAGGTAGGAATTATTACAGAAACAGTCTTATCACTTGCTGTCATTAATTAGCCTATAGTTTTGGAATACCTCATTATTGGTTTGTGCATCTTTTATAAGCTTAAATCTCCCGTTTTTAAATTTATATATCGGGATATCTGGCTTTATAAAAGGAGGCTTCATAACAACAGAATAAGAGCCTGCATATGGGTAACAGACAAGCGAGCCAATATTTAGTTTGATATTACTCTCTTTGGTTAAAAAATCATCTTCAATACATGTATATCCAGCAATATAGGTTTTGCCAGTTCTAGTAGTTTTATTAAGTTTGATCTTGTGCCCATTTGAAATCACATAGAAGGGTAAATTTATTTTGTTCTTTACTCCACCAAAAAGGTTAAATAGACTTCCATTGGTTGAATAGATATCTTTTGTATCAACTTTTTTATGTGAAATAACTTTACACACTAATGATAGCGAGTCTGCAGCTACTGCAGTACCAGGTTCTAAAATTAGATTTATACTAGATGCATTTTTTTCTAATAAAAATTTTGTAAGAGGTTTTATTTTTGATGAATATTCTCTAAAAGAAGGAGTCTTTTCCAAACCCAATTGTCTAGAAATTAGTTTAGGCATCTTTCCATAAAAGCCACCTCCCAAGGAAATAAAATTAATTTCACTAAGCTCTTTATCAGAAAAACATTTGCTAAGTAAGTTTTTAATTTGCAACACCATTTTCTCAAAAGTGGCTAGGCTTCTATTAGCAACATGGCAATGAACACCAAAAAACTCGAATCTATGATCTTTTCTTATGCTTTTAATTGCTTTTTGGAAATCACCATTTTCAAATGAGAATCCAAATCTACTAAACTCTGATCCTACATCTTTGAAGTTTACTCTTATTCCAAGTTTTACTTTTTTATTCTGACTTAGAGGGAGTAAACTTTTTAATATTTTAATTTCCTCGAAGCAGTCTAAGTTAATCACCGAATCATTAACAACGGCATTTCTTAAAGCTGAAATAGATTTATCTGGCCCATTAAAAAATATAGGCCTATTTGATTGTTTTTCTGCAAGAAAATGCTCCATATCAGAAACTACTTCAGGAAAAGCGCCAAGGTTATCCATACATTTTACTAAATCGGGTATGTAGTTGGTTTTATAAGAATATGCGATATAGGAATTTTCCCAATTTCTCTTAAAGGCACTTAATAAATTATTAAAATTTTTGATTACATTATCTTCGTGATAAATGTAGAAAGCAGTATCTAGACTTTTCGCAATTTTTTTTATCTCTGCAGGATGTTTAAAGGCTTCATTTATGGACATTATGAGTCCAGTTTTTTTTGTCTAAAATTTCTCCAAGAACTGTTTTAAAGTAAAGATCACTAAGTTCATGGGTAATCTTATTCTCTTTAAAAGTTATGTGATCCACAGAGTTTATAGGTTGTATCTCAACAGCAGTTCCACATAAAAAAACTTCATCGCTTGTATAAATATCTGATCGATCTAAGTCTCTTACAAAATATTTAATATTATTGAACTCAGCGATATGCTTAATTGTATCTCTTGTTATGCTATCAAGATTTGAAGCAGTAGTCGGAGGTGTTAATAATTCTCCATTTTTATAAAGTACTAAACATGATCCGACGCCCTCAGAGATCTTACCAGAAGATGTCAAAAATATTGACGTATCATACCCTGAAGCTCTAGCAGCCATGACTGCATATCTACTATTCATGTAATTAGAACCGACTTTAGCTCTTGAAGGCATAGAATTATCTTCAATTCTTCTCCATGAACTGATTTGTGCTGACAAACTCCTTTTAGAGACTTTCCTTTTTAACTGCATCGGGGATATAAATATTGAGCATAATTGCTCGTCATGCCAACTTCCTTCTTTAGGCTGGTAGGCAATAAGTCTTAAAGCAATATCTCTCTTAAAATCAGCAGTTTTAATAACTTTTGTCAAGGAATCCAGAATCTGATCTTTAGATTCAGCAATTTCTAATGATGCAATCTTTGCAGATTCATAAAGTCTTTTTAAATGATCTTCAATTCGAAAGAGCATATATGAGTTTGTTTTTTGATCATAGTAAGCTCGTATACCTTCAAAAATATTAATGCCAAACTGAGCAGTTGGAGACATCATATTAATGTTTGCCTCAGAAGGATCAATAAGTTTTTGATTAAAATAGCACTTCATACATAGAAAATTATAACTTTTTTATATCTTATTAGTTAGCAAAGATTTAAGGATTTTAAATGATAAATTGGGAGTTACCCAAAAGTTCAGTCTTATTCTAATTATCATCAAAGATGCAAAATTAACAAAAATTATTATAAATGTATTCAAATAAGCAGCGCCGAGCGACCCATAGTTTTGGATAAGTATGGGTGCAATCAATAGACATATTGCTAAAGTGATGAAATTAATATTTCTAAGAAGCTTTTCATATCCTGACATTATTAAGATATAAATTACTGATCCAACTCCAGCATTTATAAACTGAGCAGTTGATAACAATATTAGAATATAAAATGATTCTTGATACGAATCTCCAAAAAGATTTAGTATATCTAAACCAAATATCATGAAGATTATATAAATTGGCAATGCGGTTATAATGCCAATTAATGATGAAAACTTTGAAAAAACCTTAAAAGAACTGATTTCTCCCTTTGAAAAGAATGATGAAAGTTTTGGGGCTAAAACTATATTAATAGCTTGTACAAAAAAAGTAATTATTAAACTTAATCTTAGAGATACGTAATATGCTGACAAATCTGAAGAAATCCCAAAAACTGCAACAGTCAAAAAAGGAACATATATTAGGATTTGCTGCATTCCGTTAACAGCAAATAAGTTAAATAATGTTTTATTATCGAAAGAGAAGGAGTTATTTTTGTAATTATTTTTTGTAAGCTTTTGTAATTTCTTTTTAATCCAAATGAATGACAGCAACATTAGAGTGAAATAAACAAAAAAAGTTATTTTTGAGAGGCCATCAATTGAATAAAAATCATCAATAGTTGAAAGATACCAAAATATTACTATTGCTAAAGGAATAATGCAGCCCATGAAAAGTGGAGAATGGTAATAAGCTCCTATTGCTCTTCCAGTTTCTAGATTTAAGAAAAGTAATGAGTATGGAACTACTGAAAAAATCATAAAGATTTTGTAAGTTTCAAGTTGATAACCTGTAAATAAAATATGTGAAGCAATAATAATGATTACAGAAACTATTGATATTAAAAGAGTTCGTTTAATAGAATTCTTATATAAAAGATTTAATGAATTAAATTCCTTTAATTCTTTATACCTTGCACCAAACCTGATGATGTAATAATCCAGCCCATGAAAAATTAATATAGGTAAGAGGATCAATATTGTGTGCATTAAAAAAAAATTAGATGAATTGACAACATTTAGATTCTTTGAAATAACAAAAATAAAGAAAAGATTAGAGATAGCCACAAAGCCTTTGACAAAGAATGATTTAAAGGTGTGGCCAAGCATCTTTTATCTTATTTGAAGTTTATATTTTAAAAAAAAGATTTCAATTAACAGAAAAAGGAAAAATATCTGACAAAATGCAAAAATGATAGTCGTATAGTTCCCTAAGCTCGTCACCCAACTCCAAATTATTGTGCAGTAAATAAAGCAAATAAAAGGAAAGGATAAAAAGCTGCCCTCTCTTAACAGCTTGTAAAGAATGCCACTAATAAGACCGCTAAAAAAAGAAAATACTAGGCCAAAATACTTCCCAAAGTCTATTAAGATTTCTGAAAATATAGTATCGACATTGGTTTCTAAATTTAAAAAGATGTATTTAGGTTGATAGTTGTCCGGTGAATATGCCTCAAGGCCTAATAATTTATAGAATCCTCCAAAAAGTGCAGAATGTGAAAAAATATTTGTTGAAAAAGAGGAATAGTTATCAAACCAATAGCTATATCCTGACAAGTAACCAAAAAAATAAACTTTAATAAAATCTTGAACAACATCACCAACAAAAGAATCGCCAAATCTTATCATTTGAATATAAAAAAGCATTGCAATTATTGAAGCAGATATTAAGCATATTCTTATAAGATTCTTAAAATTTAATAGTTTGATTAAACTTTCTTGTATAGCAATTTTTGATACTACCCAGGAACCAATGAACAAAGTTGCGCCATATAGGATTGCCCCCCTCCCGTTAGTTATGAACGAAAACATTACAAGACAAAAGAGCGGTAAAAAAACAAAAAACTTTTTTATAAGGCTTAAATACGATTTTGTGAATATAGAGGAATACAATCCCGAAAGAATGCATCCCGCATACAAAAAAGACATTAAAATTGCTTGATATGTACTCAAACCATATTCTAATTTATATCTTTGCTGTGCACTCTCTCTTGATAATTCTGCAATTTGATTTAGGTCTCCAAAGAGATAAATAGAACCTCCCAATGAAAAGAACATATTAAAACAAACCAATAAGCCACAAACTCCTGCAAAAACTATACAAGAAAAAATAATCTTCCCAAAAATAGGATTATGAAAAAGTGATGAGAAATCACTTTTGTAGAATTGGAATCTAATTTTTAAACTCAATGCTGAGCCAAGAACCCAAAATCCAATTGAAGAAACCACCCATAAAAATGCAGTGAAACTAAAATACAAATTAGGAGTAAATATAAATGGAAGTATCATGAGAATTAGCCAATAAAGAGTTAGGAATGAGGCCGGATTAATATAGTCATTAAAGATTCTCACAGAAAGTTTAAGTAAAAAAATCATTAAAATAATTATGAATGCTGCACTTAGAAAGTTCATTTGTTGTCTTGGATGAAGTATTTATAAAAGATCTTTTTTAGACTTTTACTTTGCATTTCAGCTCTGCGTAAAAGATCTACTTGATTTGTCGTCGAATGCTCAAAATGTAATACATTTAATTTCTTTTCAAAAAAAATTTTTTTTTCAATTCTTATGCACTCCTCAGCTACAAAAAACTCTTCTCCCCATAAGAAGTTAAAATAATTTGTGCTCCCTTTGGAAGTAAAATATTCGTTACAAAAGATTATTAGAGATCCATGGGGTGCATAAATATACATTGAATCTACACTATTAAATTCTCTTATAAAAGTATTTTTAATAATACTTAACTTTTCATAAATATAGTAAAAGAAGGGAGATGATAAAATTTTAATAAGAAAATAAATCTTTGATTTGCTTGGTTTTTTCTTAAGAAATGGATTTGCATTCTTCCCTGATGGCATATTTAAAATGTTTGGTGCTATTATTGCTATATCTTTTTCCACCTCAAGATTCAAAAGAGTTTTGAAGAAATCTTCCGTAAATTTTATATCTGGATTAGCAAGAAGAAAATAGTCATATTTTTCTCTAGGATTGCATGATAAAACAGCATAATCAAATCCACCAAAATATCCAAGGTTATTATTTGGCACCAAAATATTTATGTTGAGTTGACTGAATTCATCTCTTAAACTTTCTAAACTTGATTGCTCGCTGGAATTTTCAACAAGAAATATATCTAAGAAATGGTAAAAATCATTGGGAATTGATTCAAGGAGCTGCGATATAAATTCCTCGCAGTGGTAATTAATACAAACTATCCCAATTTTCATTTCTTAAAAAATTTTCAGAATTAATGTCTGTGTTAGAGATACTACAAAATTTTTCCATATCGGCACAAAAGTGTTTATATAATTTATCAATTAACTTTTTATCAAATTTATAAAAAGTTCTTTTTTTATCTTTTCTTACATTATATTCTGTGAAAATTTTATGTATTATGAATGATATATTTTCTCTCCCGAACACCTTTATAAGGAAATTATTGATATTTGGAGAAATCTTAGAGGCTTTATTTATGATTTGTCTAAGATGAGGAATAATTTCTTTTCCTGATTTATGAAACTCTTTGTTTATAACATCCTCAGGAATAAGGAATTCTTGTTCTAAAAAATCTAAAGCAAGGTTGAGTTGTTTTTTTCTTTCAAATCTTAATGAATCTGATGTAAGAATATGAATTTGTTCCTTTGGAAAAAACTTAACATAGTCCTGCAGAATTCGTCCATATTCTCCAAGCCTGAAATAAGAAAATTCTGGATCATACTCTTGACTTTCAATAACGGCAAGTTCCTCATTGAAGGCTTGCTCAATTCCTCTCTTTTCTATTTTTTTTCTCCTATTCATATTGAAATGAGAAATAGCGCGATCAAGCGGATTTCTAATGCACATGATAAGTTTCATTTTGGGATTATATTTATATATCCTTTCTGCTATTCCCTCTTTATACATGTACTGTGGAGATGCTTCTCCTCGAAGGAAATCTTGTTCATGATTTTTTGCAAAAAAAGAATGATAAAACTCTATTCCTTTTTTATAGTTTTTATCACTTGAAAAAAAGTCGAGCTCCTTTGCTTTTGGCATTATTATTTTTGGATGGGCTTTTAAATATTCATGAAGAGATGTCGTCCCACTTTTTTGAGCGCCAATGACCAAAAAATTAATCATCGCTTATTTTTTAGCACTTCTTGCAATGATAATTAAGGAACTGAATATTACCCCAAGAAGTGAAAATAGAACAACAATTAATGATCTATTTGGTTCAGATTTTTCTTCTGGTATATGTGGCTCATCAAGAACTTTAAACACAAAATCCTCAGTGGCTTCTGCGAGAGAAATTGTTTGTATTTCTGCTTGGGCTAAACCAGAAAGAACCTCCTTAATCTCTGCAAGGTTAGTTTTTTGCATTTCTGCATTCAAATATTCAAGCGTTCTTTTTGCTTTTTCCTTCTCTCTATCTTTAATCTGCTGGTTAATACTAAAAATGATTTCATCTAAAATTTGTTTAGAAAAATCTGGCGAGAGGTGCTTAAAAGATATCCTGATGAAGCCTGTTTGTTTATCTTTTATGACTACAAAATTTTCTTTAAAAATGGCAAAAGCTTCTTGATAGGTGGGTATTTTTTGCTTTGGGAAATCAACTTCTCTTATCCATAAATCTTTATCAGAAAGATAGATATTTTCATCATATTTGATCTTTCTTTCCATTGGATCCCATTTTTTTGCAGCAATTAAATTTGGTATTAAGGAATCATTACTATCAACAAGCTTAGAAAAAAATGAAAGTGTTCTAATTATCTCTACTGCTTCATCAGATAAATTTGTTTCTACGGATGGAAGACTAATACCTGCTAAAGAAGTTAAACCTGAATAGTTTCTCGCAATTGTTTGAGAAAGATCGTTATTTTCTGCTGATGGTGAAAGAGTAGCTTTAGATAAATAAATATTGGGAAGTAACAAACTAAAAATTACTCCAAAAAGAGAAAATAGTAGAACTACTCCGATGAATAATTTTTTATTATGTAGAATAGTTTCAAATAAGACAATCAACTCATTCTTGAGACTAAAAAGGTTATTGCTTTTGGGTTGAAGGTTTTCCATAAAGATATTATACAGCTAAGTCTTTTAAAGGTTGAATTCTTTGAGAGAGTTAACATATTTCCAAACCCCTTTTTTTTCGTCGACAAATGCTATTTGAAGTTTATCAAAGGATATTTTGAAAGAATTCTTTTTAAATTCTTTTTCTTTTTTTATGAATGAGTACACTAAGCTAATATGTGGATCTATTTTTTTGGGTAAATAATTTCTCATCTTCATACTCTCCATCACAGATATTAATAAGTTGTTGAATTTATTTTTATTCTGAGGAGCAAGGTATATTGATTGAAAATAGTTATTGCATTGAGAATGGATTGACCAATCAAAAGAACTAAAATTAAAATCTTTTATCTCAAGATCATAACTTAATTTAGTTTCATAAAGATTTTGAAGATTTATTTTCGAAATCGTTAAATGGAATGGAAATGCTTTAGTTCCATTATCAATAATTATCTCATTTCTTAAATCAATCAATAGCTCACTGGATTCTTGAGTGGGTTTTAGCCAAAGCCAAAATCCTTTGGGATGAACATGAAAATTCATTTTTCAGTCGATGGTGCCCGGAGCCGGACTTGAACCGGCACGGTATTTCTACCGAGGGATTTTAAATCCCTTGTGTCTACCAATTCCACCACCCGGGCATTATTTTAA
>MDTG01276139.1_pt1 | contig 22718 bp, 20 predicted proteins | sample 811421 | NCBI WGS metagenome assembly MDTG01 (sample SAMN05326645, study PRJNA326480) | marine metagenome | isolation source: seawater | place: Pacific Ocean: South East | collected 2011
AAAACGGTAAAAAGGTTTGGAGGACCGTTTGTGTCGCGAGAAGAAGAAGAAGAAGAAGAAGAAGAAGAAGAAGGGCGCTAATACGAGAGTCCCGGCGATGCGCGAGAGAGAGAAGAGACGCGCGAGACGAAATCTCGCGGGGGTCTCGCGGTGAGACTTTTTTTAGTTAACCGCCCCGAGGAACTTTGCGAGGAAGAAAAGAGAGAGAAGAGAGGATGTTGGATGATGTTTCCGACGACAGTTCGTCGGAGACCCGCTCGACGTCCTCGTTCGACGCGACGTGCCCGCTCGAACTCCTGCTCGACCCGCACTTTCTCGGAGAGAAAGAGTTGACCGCGGAATCTGTGCTGCGAACGATTTCCAATCTGAGCGCTCAGGATTTAGCGAAAACCAGCGAGCGGTGTACGTGCCCAAAAGGCGTCTCGTGCAGGTTTCGAAAACTGACCGACTCGGACGAGGCGTGGTGGCCCCACTGCGCGAAAGCGTGGTTCGAAGAGGATAGCGTGCCGCCATTTAGAAAACCACCGAAAGATAAAAAGACGTGGAAAGCGGCATATTTAGCGTTAAAACCGGAGGAAGGACCGACGCCGATGGAGTTGGAAGAAAGGAGATTGAAGCAAGAAAGGATCGAAGCGAAAGCTTTAAAATGGTCGATGGAAAATAAAGCGGGGAAAGGGGCGATAAAAGCGAGGAGTAAAGAAGGAGGGGTAGAGTTAGCGGTGGACAGGAAAAAAGCAGATAAGGCGACGTTGAGGGAGTTTTATAAGACGGTGCGCGCGAAACCTAAAGGGAGAGGGCACAGAGAGGGCAAGAAAGCGTTCGATGCCGGCGCTTGAGATTTTGCTCTCGTGCGTCAAGTAATATATAAATAGTCGCGTGGGTCAACTCATCTGCTATCTGTTGTTCTTAATGTTGTAAAACTAAAAACTAAACCTACGTACTGTACCATACTATAGTAATATAAAATCAGAATACGTTCAATATTATTATCGAACGACGCACACATCTAAGCGCTTCGGGTCGTCCAGGTCTTCAAAAAGTGGAAGTAACTTTTTCGTTATTTCGATTGTTTCCTTCCATTCCGGTTCGCTTTTAGAAGGACCTTTCACACGATCATCAATTGATGCCTTCCCATTTTGGACGGCTTCCGTGAGATTTACCCATTGTTTTTTTATTCGTTCGATTTCGATATAGTCTAAGCTCAAGGCCCGGAGGCGCTCTGGCCATCCTTCAACGAGCATGCGCGACATGTCGTTCGCCAAAGAATGCGCGTATTTCTCGACCCACTCTAAGAACTTCATGTGTGAGTCAAACTTGTGATCAAAACAAGAGTCACATTTCGTGGAAACGTTCTCTGCGACCATTTCAAATAAAAGCGAGATGAAACCAGAATTTATCTGGCACTCGAGCCGCTCTGGATCGTACGCTGCATCATAGGTACTCCAAATTCGAACATTGAAATTGTATACGATTGATTCCATTCGATCCCATCCGTATTGAAGTATATCATACTTTTCTGAGTATTTTCCGCCAATCTGGGCAATTCTTTTCCGCATATTTTCGGCTATGTGTTTCATGCTCGCGTCGATTTCGCCCACATGAACAACCTCGAGATCGTTCGCAAATCTCCCGACAATATCCGCAATCTCAAACACGAGAAACGGGTCTGCACCACAGTCATCCAGACGCTCAATGTTTCGCGCCGATCCTATGATTTCCAGCAGACTACCAATAACGGCGACGATGACATTTAGTTGTTTCATCGCCCCTTCCGCACTGATGTCGAGATTCTCAAAGCCTTTACTAATATCCCCTATGTTGTCTTCTCCCTCTTCTTCCTCTTCTCCAAACGCGAGCGTGAACACTTGCACAAGCGTTCTGAAACTGTGCAAACTTCGACTTAAATTCTCGCTAGCTTTATATCGTGTGGCGTTATCATCTGATTCGAGTAAATGATAAATTTCAACTTCCATCTCCACGCGACCAATCTGCGAGACGATTTCGAAGAGCGTGATGTTGCTAGCGTTTTCAGCAGCGGCAGCGGCAGGTCCTGCTGTTTTTGTCTTCCTAATCGACGATTTTTTTAGCATCCACCAATCGTCCCCACAAAGGAATTGCACCGACGCGGCGACGTGCACCGCGAGCGCTCGTTGTCTTTTATCAACACTCTTGGACGACAAGATGAACTTCAACCCCTCGCTAAGCTCTTTCGCCCACCCGGTTTCAAAATCTTTCCAGCAACTTTTCCTATATCTATGCTTAGCGCTATCGTCATTTTCACCTAATATCCTCGATTCTATCATCGCATTTAGAAACTCCAAAGCCATCAACGCCGCCTCCGTCCCGGCTCTCTTATACAAACACTCCTTCACGACTACACCAATCATTTTATAATCACTCGAAATAAGCTCCGCAGTTGACACGTACGGATTCATAAATTCATCGTCGCTATCATAGTCATCCAAATCACCGTACGGATCGAACACGAAAATGTTGTTCTTATTCGCCCGGCGGATCTCCGTTATAATGTTACACAGAGCGAGGATCGCAGACGCGAGGATCGCGTCGCCGTCAATATCGTTTCCTCCTTTATTTCCGTCAGAAGCAAGCGCATCTTCCAAAACAATAAGGACTCTTTCCACGCACTTCGGCACGATCTGCAGTGGATTGCCTTCCCGCTTTTTGTTGTCGCCTTCAGACGAATCGTCGATGTGTACCACCGCCGCGCACGTTCGGTCCATAAATTCGCATAATTTCATCACGCTGTCCCTGGGTAAAGTAATATCTGCATTCGTGTTCAACTCTTCTGCGATCGGAAGTAACGATAAAGCGCAATCTCTCGACCCAGACGCTAAACTCGCGCAGACATTGATGCCTAAACTTCTTCTTTGCATGTTTTCCGGGTGATTAACTTTCATCCTCTTCTGAGTACTGCAACCATCACCATCACCGCCCGATAAAGAAGGACTAATCAGCGATAACAAAAAGTCATCTTTCATCGCCGCGTGGCAGACGGAGAGGAAGACGTCTTCTTCGTCCGTGTTCGTCGTGTCTTCTTCTTCTTCTTCTTCTTCTTCTTCTTCTTCTTCTACTACTACTACTGCGCGATTTTGATGACGGTTAGGATTTGATTCTCCATTTTCTTCGCGCAACAACTTCACGGCTAACGCTAAACCGACGTATTTCTTCGTCGTGGATAGGTCGTTTAGGTGTTGAAGAACGGTTTGAAGGAGTGGGGAAGGCATTCATAAACCAGTTGATGATTGCGTGTTTAAGACGTTTTGCTATGAGGAAATTTTACAATTTTGTCTCTCTCTATAAAACTACCTGCGAGACGGCGAACGCGAGCGAGATCGATCTCTTCTCCAGCCATCTCTTCTACGATCTTCGGGAGATCTGGACGAGCGGCGACGTCGACTGCGATTGTCAAAGTCATCGTAGTCGTCGTACCTTCTTCTGCTGCGTCTTCTTCTATCAGAAGGCGGACTTCGACTGCGACTTCGATGACGCCTTCGGCTACCGCCGCCGTATCCGCTGACGCGGCGGTCGTAGTGGCGATCTCGATCTCGATCTCGACTACGGCTGCGGCTACGGCTACGACTTCGCTTTCTACGGCTTCGATCTGAGTCTCTTCGATGTTCTCGCGAACGAGAACGAGAGCGGTATCTGCTGCTTCGATGAAGGCGGTCGTCGCGATGACGGTCACGCGAGCGATGATGATCGTGATGATAGTCTTTCTTTTTGGCGTTGTTGTTGATATTATCGTCTCCTTTTTCCTCTTCGGAAATATGCGTCATCGTCGTGTTCGTCGTTGTAGTAGTAGTAGTAGTAGTAGTCGCTGCTGGAGCGTGTTGTCCCGAAGATAGAGGAGGAGGCACGTCGCTAAAAAAGTTCTTCGTGTCCAACTCGGGTTTGGTGTCATCTTCCTTTTCTGAAGTATGTCGCTTCACGACGACCAGCGCTTCTTTCTTCTTCTCCTTTTTCGGTTCTCTTCTTTCTTCTTTTTCTTCTTTTTGGCCATCTTCTATGCTCGGCTTCGCTTCCTCTCCTCCTTCCTCTCTTTCCTCCTCTTCTTCGTCTTCTCGCTTCCCCAATGGTTTAAAATACACGCGGTCGTTCTCCTCTCCTTTCCCTTCCAGCCGTTTCCTCAAAATATCCGCCAGCCGTTCCTTCAACTCCCTAATCGTCTTCCATCCCGAGTACTGCTTCCCCATCCTATGATCTCTGACCCGTTGCTCGTTATCGTGCGTGTTCAAATACACCCCACTCAATGGGCACACGATTAAACGTTTCATTGTTTCCACTCGTCTCTCGCGTTCTTTTTCCACGACTTCCTCCAATTTCTTCCTCCGCTCGGAAATGTCATCCAACTCTTTCATCGCTTTTTCCGCCCCATCCACGTCTCCAATAATCCCCAACTGTTCAATTTTTTTTTGCAGGCACTGCATCTGATCGGTCAATTGCGCCAAAGCTTGTTTATCGTGCTCCGGGACACTACCATACACTCTCGCTCTTTCCGCTCTTTCCAACTCCACGCGTTCCGTGGCGATTCTGATTCGTCGATCGCAATCGGACACCAATCGATCCAGAATTTTCTTCGTCTCTTTTTCGTAGTCGTATTTAGCCCTCTCCTGGTCGGTAAGAGATTGAAATTCCTCCCTTAACTCCATCGATTGCACACCGCACGGATGTTCCTGTTTGGAGGCTTGTTGGACCGGGAGTCGCAACGCACGAGCGATTTCGTCCGCAGATTTTGTGTTTTTGAACATGGTGACGTCGAAACCGCAGAGGAAGTATTTGTCCACGTCCTCGTCCTGAAGCGTTCGAGAGAGTGCGAAAGAGAAAGAGAAAGAAACGCGCGCGCGCGCGGTCAGTGCGCGTGCAAAACATAAGCGCCGTCAAACGTGCGATTGTGCCTTTTCAAATTGCGCGATTTGGTTGGAAAAAGAGTGCGAAATGTCTCACCGTAAACAACTTCTTCCTGTTCTGCCTTTGCTCCAACGGGACGTCTCGTTCGCTGCCCATGAGCTGGTCGAGCATCGCGCGCATTTCTGCCGCCATCTTTTTCTACAAACGCAAAAGGGAGGGGCGTTTCTTTTCGTGGGGCGAGTCAAAAGTAGTAGAAGGGACTTTTTCTGACGGAAAAATTCTCCGTCGTCGTCGTTTGATTTTCTTTGTCGTCCAAAGCACGTCTTCTGAGGGTGTTCAGATTTCTCCCTTTCGAGACAAGATAACGCGTCGAAGATACCTCTCTGTCTCTATCTCTCTATCTCTCTATCTCTCTCCCTCCTTCCCTCTCTTTCCCTTCCTCTCGAGTGATAGGTTCGGTCTGCGTGTCGTCGGAAGGGGCATGGAATTCACGGGAACAACGACGTTCCGCGCTCGCGGACGATGGCGTCGATGCTGCGTTTCCTTCGTCTCTGAGAATCGTATATCGACCATTTCTTTTTGGCGAGAAGTTTGGATTTGATGCAGTTGACTCGAGATTTTCGGATAAAGTTGTTTAATTTCTTTTCCTCGTGGAGCTGTATGGAGCGTAGTTGCTCTCGAGCGCGTTCGGTTTCTTCTTGTTTTTGTTGGAGCTTACGTCGTTGGCGTTTTGGGATCTTCTTTTTCGGACGGTGGTTATCGGATTTGGATTCGCTCGCTTTCTCGGGAGTCTTTACGTTGGAGGTTGTTGATATTGGCTTTTTGATTGGAGATGTCGGTGGAGTAGTTAACGTTCGCCGCCAGAATGCCGTCGCAGTCGCTTTCGTATCGTCGTCGTTCTCCTTGTCCTCGTTCTCGTCGTCTCCCCCGAGAAACTCCACGACGATGACTCCTCTTTGTTCTTCTTTTCGTCCCGCTTCTGAAGTCGACAAAATGTCGATCGGCGTTTTTGCGCGCTCTCCTCGCGCGAGATTGGTATTCCTACCCGTCGCGATAGTTGTGCCGTTCGAGAGTATCGCCATCACGTCTTTGTTCTCCGTCGTCGTCTTCTCTTTTTCTCTCCGGAAAGAAAAGTTGGCACCCAAATTCCGATCCATTCGTTTTCCACGGCGACGACGACGACCACTCCGACCCTCTCTGATAGATACCTTCGCGCTCCCAGACGACGCGCAATAGTTCACAAACATCTCGCGCGCGCATCTCGTCGTCGCGATCGAGTCCACATCGACCCCGCATCGTCTGTACGGCCGTAAGAATTCATCGAGCAAAATGCGTCCAACGTCGAGCGGTAAATCCAAATAATTCTCAGCGAGCTTCAGAAGCGGATGACGACGCGGTGCAGTCGCGCCCGCCGCCCTCGGACGAGCAAAAGAAGAAGAAGAAGATGATGATGATGATGATGATGATGATGATGAGCACCCAAAAAGGGCTCGACGAGGAGTGGTTTCTTCTGTCATGTCGCTCCGCGTTTGAGCGTCCGCGCACAATGAAGTCCAATCAATCCAGAAGGCATTTTTTTTACCTGATGCCTGAGAAAAAAAGCGCTTAAACATTGAAACGACTTTTATAAACGACCGAACGCGTCCGCGCGACGCCTCGCGAAAAGCGAAGGGCAAAAGAACCGCCAGCGCCACCGCGCAAAAGAGAACACCGCGCTGCCCCGATTTTGGCGCCTGGGCGCGAGAAGAAAGACGACGCTTAAAGCACTCGCACGAATCTGATGTTCTGAGAAGAATGCGCGTTGCAAACGCAACGAATTAGTGTCCACGAAGAGAAGAGTGATGGGTTTTCCAAAACGCGCTCCCGACAAACAGGAAGAAGAGGACGGCAATGCTCGCGCAAAAACGCGCAAAAAAGAACCGGTAACGCTGCTGAATGCGTCGAAAGAACAAGTCGCGAACGCTATCGCGAAGAAGAAGAAGAGGAAGAAAAAGAGCGACGAAAAACCAGTGCGTGAATGTAAGGGCATGAAAACGAAAGGAGATGCGCTGATGGCGTGCGGCGCGCCAGCGAGAGATGGGAAAGAGGAAGACCCGGATATCTTTTCAAACAGCGATCTAGAATCAGAGTCGAGTGAGATAGAGTGGGAAGATGTGGAAACGGAGGAAGAAGAGGACGAAGATCATGGCGATGATACCGATGTCGTGAGTTGCGCTGCACCGAAAGGAGAGAAAGCTAATGAAGAAGACGGAGACAGCGAGTGCGAAATAGTGGACGAAATAACAGACCCGAACGAGATAAAGAAGAAAGCTAAGAGAAGAATAACGAGACACGAGAGAAATAGGATAAAAGAATTGCACTATGTCGAGTTGTTGTGTCGTCTTGCGCGAGTGCACTTGGTGAATCGAGCAATCGAGAGTGAACTGTTGAGATGTTTGGCTTTGAGCATAGCGCCGAGAATGTTAGTAGAAGGGATTTTAGAGAGGCCGGGGAAAAAGGAAGGGAAACCAGTGGTGATGATGATGTTACAGTCCGCGGTGAAGCTTTTTCAGGATCAAATTGGCGCTTCATGTGAGGAGGAAGAGGAGAGTTCTTGGACTCCATACGTGAGCGCGAAAGAAGCGTGCGCGAATAAAGCTGGATTCGCGGGAGGTGTAGCGTGGAAGTTGAGCGAAATAGTAAGAAAAACGCCCTCAAGAGCAAATGCGCTCAAAATGTCTTTTTCTAACGTTTCAGAGATAAAAGCGGCGCTTTTGTGCGCTTATTTACGCGCGTTAGGCATTCGCGCGAGACTGTGCGCGAGCTTAAAACCATTGCCACACGACGTGAAAGGCCCGGATTTAGATAAGAAAACAACCTTGCGATCGTTAGATGGTAAAACGGCGAATATTTTCAAAGCGATGGAAAAAAATAGAGCATCTATGAATAACGACGAAGTTAATGGCGACGAGATTTCGCACTGGGTAGAAGCACTCGTGAGAGAAGGTGGGAACGATACTACCGAGGAATCGACACAGACGACGAAGAAGAAGAAGAAAGAATCCACAAAATTCGTCCCAATTGCGCTCCCACCGGCTACCGCCAGTTTTACCATCGGAGACGTCGACGATGTCGTGCAATCGTGGTCGACGTACCCAGGATATGTCGTTGCTTTCGATGAATTCGAACGAGAAAAGAACGGTAACATTTTGTCCTATACGGATGTGACGAGAAAGTATTCGCAAAAGCAGTTTGCCATTAAATCTCTAAAGAAACGCATGAAAGGTGACCAAAGATGGAATGAGCTTAGTGCGGCGCATAAAATTGATCTCAGCGGCGTTCGCGATGACAACGACGAAAGTTCCGGTCAAGTGTACTTGAAAAAGGCGTTAATCGACGAGCGCGACGCAATGGCAAAGATACAAAGATCAGAGCGACCGCCGAAAACGCTCACGGAAATCAAATTACACCCTTTGTGGTGCGTAGAAGCGCACTTGCGGCAAAATGAATGCATTTATCCGAAAACTGGCGTTGCTGGATGCGTCGATGGAAAACTCGTCTACCCCCGCGAAAACGTTAGGACGCTTCGAACGGACAGGCGATGGAAATCCGAGAAGAGATTGATGGTAAAACACGCGGAAATAGATAGCCCAATTAAGAAATTACTCTCGAACAAAGCACGAGCGCACTTGAAACAATACGGTGGCGACCCAGAACAGTTTGCGGATATCTTTTTATACGGCGAATGGCAGTGCACGACCTACCACCCGCCTAAAGCAGATAAAGGCGTTGTGCCCACAAACTCCCGTGGTAACGTCGATTTAACGAAGAATGGCGATGGCTTACCCGATGGTTGCGCATACATCGAGGACAAAAACGCGTTAACTGCGGCTCGAAAACTTATCAATCCACAAATTCACGCCGTTCCTGCTCTGATTGGCTTTGAATACAGGCAAGGCGGCATGACGCTTCCCGTCTTTCTTGGCTGCGTCGTCGTTGCAGAAAACGAAGAAAGAGTTAGGAAACAATTGTTCGAAGACGAGAAAGAAAGAGTGAAGAAAGAGAAACTAAAAAAACTGAAAGACGCGAGTTTGAAATGGAGAACTTTACTCGGTGTGATATTCATGAAGGAAAGATTGAGAAGAGAAGTGGATGCTCAAGAAAACGAGGACACGTTTCAAACGACGTTAGCGACGAAAGTAGAAAAATTATAGAAAGCAATACGCACGCAACCACAAATTAGATTAATTGCGGTTAAAATAAATAAATACTAGAGAAACATGATCATTTCATTCTGCCTACGGTGACCATTGGAACGCCTAACATATCAACCGGCGCGTGTTCGCCTACGTTCGCACCGCCTCCGACTTTAACCAACCCGGTTCGCACGTTCTTCAGTAGCGCCCTATTCCTATCTTCCTCTCTCAACGCTCTCACGATGTGCATATCCGACACCATTGCAGTTACCATCTCGTCGTTACTATTACCACCACCACTAGTACTACTACTACTACTACTCAACGCCCTCTTCGCGTTATCGGCTCGATCAATCTTCACTGAATCATCCACAATACCATCGCACTTACCCGGCACCATAATTTTTGCGCCAGCCATCATCGCCCCCAAAGCACCAAACCCAAACCCCATTGCGTGCAATAATGGCACTCCAACCATAACCACATCTTCTCTCCCCAATTCCATCGCATTTGCTGCCTGTTCTCCGTACCTAAACAACGTCTCCGCCCCGTCTCCCTTCTCCGTGGAGTTGAAGTAAAATAGCGCTTCATTTTCCGAAGTCATCGACGCATCATCGCCATCATCCTTATAACCATTGTACACATTTATCAGCACATCCCAATGCACCACCTTCTCTTTCAACCCCGCCGGGCCAACTGCAATCGGTTCGTGATTTCCAACCATCTCTCCAGCCTTATCTGCAAATCCTGAATGCACCAGCGACCCGAAGCTTTTCGCCTCCAAAAACTCTGGGGAAGTCTTTGAGGACTGAACTTTCACTCCTGCGAGCAACGCACCGGTTAAGGCGACTAACAACTCCGGACTATCTCCCAATCGAATAGCCAGCGGTCTATTCTCTTCATTTGTATCTTTATTCGTGTAATCGAGGTCTTTTAACGCTTTCGCAAACGCGTACGATTGATCGCGAAAATCGCTGAACGAAAGCGCTGCTTTTCTCGCATCAGACGAATCTGGACTAAACAAAAATGGAGCGTTGGGTTCGTTCGAATGCACGTTTTCTCGGAGAATGTGCGCGATTAATGTCGCGGTTGGGTCTTTTCTAGTTGAAGAGGAGTAAAGCTTTCGAGATGCGGTGGATAGGAGTCGTCGAGTGATGGTCATTATTGCTATACCTGCGCGCTGAATGAGTGACAAAAATTTTCTTCCATTTTATCTCGTTACAAAAAAAGCTCGCACAAAATACATCAAGAAATGATGCGATGACGGAAGATGCAACGACAAAAAGACGCGTGCCGAAAGGCCAGTGCGACCAGTTTTTCTTCGAGAAGGAGATTTTGTCCTGTTCGTGCTGTACTTCAGAAGACACTCATTCCGTCGTCCTTTTTTACCGCTACGTGTCTATAGAAAAAGAACAGTTACTGGAGTTGAAAGAAAACGTGGAAGATATGATGAATGCACTCGATATTCGAGGTAAGATACGTCTGTCGGTGGAAGGAATTAATGCTACCGCAAGCGGGAGAGAAAGTAGCATGAAGGAGTTTGAACGGAGAATGAAAAGTACGGATGGACAGTTTGTGAATTTGGACTTGAGTCAAGTGGATTTTAAGAGCGAACACGTGAAGGAGAGTCATTTATTGTCGGGTGGTGGATGTAAACACATTTTCGAGAACGCGAGCGTGCGCATCGTCGATGAGGTGTGTCCGTTTGAACCATCGTCAAAGAAGAGTGAAAACGCATCTATAGAATCGCATCTTCAACAACAAGAACAACAACAACAACCGAATCGATTGACGCCTCGCGAATGGCGAGATGCTATTCAATCGAGCGACGACGATGTCGTCGTGTTAGACGTGAGGAATTCGTACGAGAGTCGAATGGGAAGGTTTGTCCCGGAAAAGACGGTGTGTTGTCCCCTTCGGAGGTTTAGTCAGTTCAAAGAATGGGTGGAAGAGAAAGGCGGTATGGAATATATTGAGAACAAAAAAGTGCTCGCATACTGTACAGGCGGCGTAAGATGCGAAAAGGCGACGTCTTATTTGTTGAGTTTGAACGCGACCAAAGAAGTTTCGGTTCTAGAAGGTGGGATAGTGGCGTACGCGAGAGATGTTGGCGACGAGGGTTTTGTCGGGAAGAACTACGTGTTTGATGCGCGAGGATGCGTCGACGTTGGTGATAACGATAAAGCGCTTTTGACAAAGTGCGACGGGTGCAACACGCCGTGCCTACCACATCTGGCGAGATGCGCGAGTAAAGCGTGTCACGCCATTTTGGCCGCGTGCAATGAGTGTTCGAGCATGACGATATACTGTTGCAACACGTGTAAGGCGAATAAAGACGGCGAGAAAAAGTTAGCGTGCGAATGCGATAGCTATCGTTCTAGAGAGATGAGATGTGAGGTTCCCGCTGCGCAGTGAGATGATTCAAATAAGTAGCATTTATATAATAGTGTAATATATACAAACACACGCACGCGCGACGAATAATACACACATACAGAAATCAAACGTAATCGCCTCTCGTAATCATCGTACCGCATCCTTCGTCGGTTAAAATCTCCAACAATAATGAATGCGGCGCCCTCCCGTCGATAATGTGTCCACTCACGCACCCACCTCTCAACGCATTCATACAATCCGTCACTTTTGGAATCATCCCTCCTGCAATAATACCACTCGCAATCATCTCCTCTGCCTTTGTAAACGTTACTGTTCGAATCAACGAATCCACATCGTCTTTATCCGTGCACACACCGGCAATATCCGTCATCAATACCAACTTTTGCGCGTTCAACGCCGCCGCAATCGCTCCAGCCGCAGTGTCCGCGTTCACGTTCAATGCGTTTCCTTTTGCATCTTGCGCTACGGTCGCAACCACGGGTATAAACCCGCCGTCGATTAAATTGTTCAACAATTTCGGATCGACCGATTCAATCTCACCTACCCACCCCAACTCTTTATCCTTCACTTTTCCTCTCAACAAATTCCCATCTTTACCGCATATCCCCACCGCTCTTCCACCTCCATCGCCTCTATCGGTGGCATTATTATTAATTAACGCCACCAAATCCTTATTCACTTTCCCAGTCAACACCATCTCCACCACCTCCATCGTCGCGTCGTCCGTCACTCGCAACCCGTTCTTAAAGTTTGGTTCGATGCCAACCACCTCTAACATTTTGTTTATCTCCGGTCCTCCTCCGTGTACCAGCACGATGTTAATCCCAACAGTAGCCAGTAAACATATATCTCGAATGACCGCTGCTTTCAGTTCTTTCGATTGCATTGCCGCGCCGCCGTATTTCACGACCACCGTTTGTCCTTGAAATCGTTGCAAATACGGGAGGGCTTCGGAGAGAATGTTTACTCGGTTGCTGTTTTCCGGTGAGATGCGCTGGATTTTCGCGGTGCCTTTCTTCGGCGGTTCTGCAGAAGACGACGCCGACGCCAACGCTTTCGTCGACCGTCGTTCGCGGAATCGAGGCGCAGAAGCCCCCGCAACGCGATTCATCTGCCGTCGCACTCCACACAATCGGCTTTGACATTTCGACGATGCGGCGACGATGCATTTCTGGGTCATCACGGCAGACAATGCTGCTTTCGAGGACGTCGTGTGCACGACCGAAGTCGTCGTCATTTTTTTGTGTTTCTCTCTCTCTCAAAAACTGTCTCTCGTCTCTCTTTCGTTCGAGAGCGCTGCTCGATGATGATGATGATGATGATGATGATCTCGGCCGGCGGCGCTCCTCTTCTCTCTCTGTGGTGTTGAGGATGATGCTCTTTTGTCCGGACCTTTTATTTCCCCACAAAAAGTTCTTTCCATTAAATTAAGTTGTTGTTCTCTGCGTTGGACGATATATCATCGCATCACTCCGGGACGCGTCGTCCACCACGAACGACGACGACGTCGTCGTCGACGCGAGAGAGAGAGAGAGAGAGAGACCGCCACCCCGCACGTTTTGCCACCCGTGACGACACCAATCGCTTGCCGACTTTTTTGCGTCCAAAAACGAATGGGTCGAAGCACCCCCTGTAACGCGGCGACGACGTCGTCGTCGTCGTCGTCGTCGTCTTCCGCCCCGCGAACGCAAACGCTAGAAGAGTTCGCGAACGCTCTGTGCGAGAAGAGACGAGAGCAGCAGCGCGCGAGACCCCTCGCGGTCGAGGTATACATCGATTTCGTTTTCCCGACACCCAAAACTCTCGTTCGTGTGTAACCGTCTTTTCCCACGCGCGTGTGTGTGTCTTGCTCACAAATGCTCTCTCGCTCTCGCACTCTCCGCCGCGCGCGAACCACCGCAGATACACCGATGGACGCAAGACTCGAGACTGTACTTATTGAAGTTTCCAACGCCGGTTTCTCAAAAAATGGCGCTCGGTCGCGCGTCTGTGTTCTTGGAAGATGTCGACTTACACGGGCAAATTGTGCACTCGATTCCATCCGGCCAAAGCGGCGGCGCGGCGAATTATAGCGGACACAACATGCGCGTGAACAGTTTCTGTTTGTTTCTGAACAGATGTAAAGAAGAGAAAAAAGAGTTGTTCGAAGAAGAGAAAGGGTTGAGAGATCGACTGATGGAGTGTAAAATCGTACAGACGAATAAACGGGGCGAGTACGAATCGAGTTTGGCAAAGGATAACGATCGATGGCATCGTTCCGAGGAGCAATCGGCGATTTTAGCCGTGTGTTCGAGTTCGGATAAGGAAGAAGTGAAAGATGCTTTGATACACGAGGCCATGCACGGGGTTTTTTACGTCTCGAGAACGTTTCAGAAATTTTGTTATTGGTTTTGGGAGGAACGGATGACGGAAGAAGAGAGGAAGACGTGGGTGGATTTTTTAGTCGGTTTGAGATATAACGCGGAGATGGACGAGGAATTAGCGGTGAATGAGTTTCAAGCGTACATGGCGACGGAGCGGAAGTTATTCGAAGCTTCTGAAACCGCCAGACTGAAGCAACTACAATTGAGATTTTCGCGCGCGATGACCGAACCTTCCTTGCGGAACAACGGAGGATTGGAAGACGCGCTGACGCCGTCCATTGGATCGGGCACTAAAGTCGTTTGGTTGTAACGATAGTAGCTTATTTAGAACAGAGATAGAAAACGCGCAGCGGGAGCGGGGTTAGGGAAAGATAAAGAGAGCGGAGAGAGTGAAGAACACAAAACGAAAGCGAAAATAGATAGATTTCGTTCGGAGTACTTTTTTCTGAACACTATATTTTACACGAGAGGATAAGAGAGAGAAAAAGCGAAACCCAAACGTCGTCGGGGAAGATCTTACCCACCATCGATCCCAATCTCTCTCGCGCGCGTCTCTCTCTCTCTCTCTCTCTACAACAGCACCCCTCTCGTTAACATCTCCGTGGACTCTCCGTTCATCTGTCTTTGCGGCGTTCTCGGCGTCGGCGTCAATCTCCCCGCCGGGCTCTCCTCCTCGGATTCCTCCGGCCGGACGTCTCTGTTCGCGTAGCGATACAATTCTATGCGCAAATGCGCGGGCGGTAAGAAGCCTCGCAGCGACCACTTCGGGGACGCATCACCGTTCGACGCACCGCCCTCGTCTCTTTGCCCGGGGACGCCGTTGTTATTGTTGATGACGTTAAACTCCGAGGCGAAATACTCGTCCGGTGGCGGTCGCGCGCCTCGAGGCAGTTCCATTTCTTCTCTCGTCTTTGCTGACGCGGCGACGGTCCCTTTTTCTGTGAAAAGGTCTTTAAACGTCTCCTCCACCGCAGAAAAGAAAAAGAGAGAAAAAAAAAAGAAGAATGAAGAAGACACCTCTCTTTCTCCTCTCTCTCTCTCTCCGAAGAAGAAGAAGACGACGACGACGAAGAAGACGAGAACAAAAGGTCGTCGAATAAGGTCTCTTCCTTCTCTCACTCTTCTTTTTTTGCGTATTAGGGAAGAAGAGGTTTTAGTAAAGGTCGCCGGAATGAAGAATAGGACATAACACCACGTGGTGTCTTTGACATTCTTTCTTTCTTTTTTCGTCGCTCCAAAAAGGTTTTAAAGGCTTTTTTCGTGGCGGAGAAGCCCCCTCAAAGTCGTTCTCCTCGAAAGCAGCTCGTAAAAGCGTCATACGACCACTTTTTCGTCTTCTGAATCGAAAGCGATCAACTTTGCCTCCCCTTTCTTTTTTTTGTCTCTCTTTAACTTTGTCGAACACAAAAAAAACACACAAAAAAACGTGTTGTTCGAACAAAAAAAAAGCGAGCCCAAAAAGAAGAAGAAGAAGAAGAAGAAGAAGAGACTTATCATTTTTATCACATTCATCACAATCATTACATGGCCTTTGATAACAAAAGCAGCGTGGGGTCCCTGATCGACCTCTCCGTCCCATCCGGGGCGGAAACCTCACTGGAAACGCTGGAGTACGCGTGGAGGAAACTGGGACGCGAATCGAACTGCGAACGGGCGAGGCTCGCGCGCGAAGTGACGCGCAATTTTTGTCGTGGAAAAGAGGAGGAGACTTTTGGCGCCATGGATGGAGACGGCGTTGAAAAGGTCCGAGACGAACGTTTGAAGTCGGCCGAAGCGTGTTGCGAGGAGTTTTTAGAGCTTCTGAGAGAAGAAAAGGAGGGAAGAGAGGAAGGGAGTTCGAGGACGGGCGAGAAGGACGCGGAAAAACTGCGTGAAGCGCTGATGAACGTGCGAAAAGACGCGCGAGCGGTCCACGAATTGGAAGAGACATTGGAACTCAAACAGTTACACTTGGAGATGTTGAGAGAGGAGAAGATGTTCGAGGAGCGTTTGGACGAGGTGGAAAGGATGATTGACGACGAGAAAGGAGACGCCATGACGGATGCATACGAAACACTCAATCGAGCGAGAGAAGAGTACGCGTGCGTGGAAGCACCGAACGAGAGGATAGATCATTTGATGGGAAAGCTGCACGACGCGATACGGAGGAGAATAGCGGTATCGGTGAATGTTAGCGACGACGGAGTCGTCGAGTTTTCCAACGCGAGGGACGCGTGGAAAGCGGTGCGAGTGGTTTCAGAGAATTTGTTTCGAGAGTGCGCGGTGTTTGTGACGAGGAAAGTGGTGGACGAAATCGTCGTGCCGTTTGTGCAGTCGCGAGCGAAGAACGTTGAGTTGATTGTGGATGAAGAGAACGGGTACGCAAAAATGTTGAAGTGGAACAGAGAAGAAGAAGAGGAAGAAGAAGAAGAAGAAGGTAGAATAATCACGAAATTTGTCCAAGGCTTGGAGGTTCTTCTCTTCAAAGGCATATTTACGAAGCAGTCGTTCGTGCTCGATGAACTCGCGCCGGATCTCGTAGACGTCGCTCGAGGGGTCTTATGGCCGACAGTCTCGAAGACGTGCATTCAAACGTGGAATTTAGGATCGAAGCAAGCGATGCTTACGGACGACGACGTGGATAGCGTTGTCGCGCTCGAAAAACGTATCGCCAGTTTAGGTTTGCTCAACATTTACGGTCTCGACGGCGCTTTAGAAACAGTCGTTGGACCTTTAGAAATGGCGGCCATGCAAGGCGAAATAGAAAGTCGATTAGATTTCCGAGTGAATAGTTTAGCGAGCGCGAGAGATGCTGGTAAAACTCCCGCAGTTTCCGACGAACTGTTGCGAACGAAAGCGAAAGAAGAAGAAGAAGAAGAAGAACGCATCGCCACCGGAGACGATGGTGGTGCTCATAACGCCGCGACGACGAAATATTGCGAAGAGTTTTTCGAATTGCACTGTTTCGAATACCCGGCGTCGCGAACAATCACGAGTTCTGCGGTTGAACTTTTGAACGTGACAAAATCTACGTTTCACAGCGTCCTTTCTTCTTCTTCTTCTTCTGAAGATAAGGAAAACTCGAAAGATGCCAATACGCCTGCGGGACGCAAACGACATGCCATTGCGGCGATAAAAACCGCGTGCGATTGTCTCGAAGCGTTCCGGTGTTCGCGCATGAGTACGCGGGATGAGTCGATTTTCAAACAATCGCTCTTTGAATCGCTCGTGTTTTATAACGATTGCGGCTTTATAGCCGACCAGTTCATCGCGCAAAGTTTAGATGCTGCGAAAGCTGTAGAAAAATTAGTCACAAAAGATAAAAGCGACGACGACGACGACGACGACGACGACGATGCTCAAAAACGACCGGCGATTTTGTGGGCCGTGGAAGCACTGAGAAACACAGGCGATGCCGTTTTTGAGCGCGCCGAACGCAACGCCTCGGTCGCTTTAGAGGAGTCTCTGAATGCATTCGCTGACGAAACGCAAACCATCCGAGGCATGAACGCATCTGCGCTGAAGAAATCTATCGCAATATCGCGCGACGTGCTGAAGAAGTTCTGCTCCGCCGCGAATCAAACGTTGCAGAAAACAAACGCGAAGCGCGTCGTTGGGAAATTTTGCGAGTCATACGCCTCACGAATCGTCTCCGTAATCAAAGGAATGCACGATATTTCCGCGGACGACGCAGATGCGTTAGCGGACGCGCTCGCGAATGCATTCATGCCTTTACGACCGGGTTTGTCATTTGAAGATTTTTTTTACGACGCGCTCGAGCAATGGCAGAAAGGCTTGATATACGCGAAACTGTTAAAGACGAAATTGAAAGAAATCACTGAAACATATGGGAGAGGAGAGCTGAAACTACTGAGCGAGAACGAAGTGCTCTCATTTATTTCGGCGTGCTTCGCGGACACGCCGCTTCGCGAGGAGTGCTTCGAGCGCATCGAGAATTTATCGTCGTCTTTGTAGATTGATAAATTCTTTTGACGTCTGCTTGCAATAATTATTATTAAACATGCGGCATGATTCTCTGCTAGTCTTTGTTTTTATTTATTAGCGCCCGACTGCTTTATAGTGAACGCTACTTGCGTTGCAAATGGCCGCAAAGTCATCGCCATTCAAACTTGCACCACCAACTAAGAAGCCGTCGATGTCGCTCAACTTGGCCAAATCCGCGCAGTTCGATGCGTTCACGGAGCCGCCGTATTGAATTCTTGTCGCTTTCGCAACGTCCTCGCTGACATTCTCCGCCAACCAGTTGCGGATTTTCGAGTGCACCTCTTGCACTTGCTCCGGTGTCGCAACTTTCCCGGTACCAATCGCCCAAATCGGTTCGTATGCGATAACCACAGACGACCCCCAACTCGAATGTTCTCGGTCGTCGATTTCCTTCGCCACCGCTTTCAACTGCTTAAAAATCACATCAAACGTCGTCCCGTTTTCTCTCTCTTCCAACGATTCCCCGATGCACACGACGACGCTCAATCCGTGATATCTGGCGTGCGCGACTTTCTTTCCGACGATTTCATCCGTTTCGCCTAAAAGCGTTCGGCGTTCGCTGTGGCCGAGTAACACGAACGGCACTTCCAAATCTTCCAACATTTCAGCGGAAATCTCCCCGGTAAACGCTCCGGTTGTCGAGTCGTAGTGGTGTTCAGGATCTACTAAATCCGCTTCTACCCAGCTGTTTTGCGCGCAAACGTTAAATCTGGAGTCTAAGTTTTCTTTCACGTACGGCAAGTGCAAAAATGTCGGACAACAAAAAACGTCGCAGTTTTTTTCGATGTTTGGAACGTTTTTGTTCAGCGTTTCTACTAATTCCTTGACGGACGCTCGCGTGCCGTTGCACTTCCAGTTTCCGCCGACGATGAATCGCCCGGTACCTTCGGAAACGACTCGCACCGTAGATGGGGCCCTTCTTCTTCCTGCACTTCCTCTCGTTCCGCGGCTTTTTGTCGCGCGCACAAAAGCACTCGACCCCATCGACATCGTCCGTCTTCTCGCGCTCATCATCATCGCCGTCGTCGTCGTCGACGGGGACGATGTCCGCGTCGTCGGGGGTGCTGCTACCAACAACATGTCGTGCTTTCTCCCTTTCTCTCTCTGTTTCTCGCTCTTTCGACGCGCGTTCGGGCGCGTGCTTCTTTTGTCGCGTGGTCTCGCGTTCGATTTTCTTTTGGATATATCCTAATGATAATGAGAGCACTCTTCTTCTTTCTCGATACTATTTACTACCTCTTAAAGAGACGATGGGGACTCAGGAGGTGCTTTTTCGATGTTCTCATTATTGTTGACGCAAGAAAGAATACTTCCGCTCTTTTTTTTTTCGTTTTTTTGCTTCTCACATTATTCTTTCTCTTGGTCAAGAAGAGAGTTTTAGTTGTGTTTTTCCCTTGAGATGCTCCATAAGGCCGACGACGACGACGACGTGGAGAGAGACTGTCTTTTTTTGTCGTTTTTTTTTTGGATAACACAACCATCGGACTGTCGTCTCCCCAAAGCGGACACAAAAGGCACGAAAAGCACAAAAAAAAAGAAGGCAAGAGCAGAAAATGGTGCCGAAAGCGACGACGACGACGACGACGACGACGACGAAAACGACCACACTTTACGCACTTGAACGAGACTCTTCGATTGAGAAAAAAGGAAGAGGCTTTCATCAAAGACCAACAACAACAACCCGCAGAAAAAGAAAGAGAGAAGAAGGAAAACAACAAGAAGAAGAATGATCGCGCGCGCGCTGCGAAGAGAAGCGCGCAAAGCGCTTTTGACGACGACGCGACGAGAGGCGTTGACGGTGCGTCTCCCCTTCTTTGCACAATCGAATCGTCATCGATTTCGGATTTCTTGGCACCACCAAAAGTGGGTTTTCGATTGGGAACAAATGCCGGTGTAGAAATCGACCACGTCTCCCTTTCTTTTTTCGCGCTCGAGATGCGCGCGCTCACCACCCATCTCTCTCTCTCTCTTTACTCGCGCGCACGAACGCGTCGTGAACGCATTTTTTTCGCAACGCAACGCGCGAACAATAACACCAACAGAGAGCGACTGCCACCGCGACGACCACGACGCACTACTCCACCAACGCGGACGCGTACGCCAAGCTCAAACCAGGCATCACGTGGCCGAAAGCCTGTAACGACGATTTGAAAACCGTGGACCCGGAAATTTTTGACATCATCGAAAGAGAAAAAGAAAGACAATGGAAAGGCTTGGAGTTGATTCCGTCGGAGAATTTCACCTCGGCTTCGATTTTGGAAGCGCTCGGTTCGGTCATGACGAACAAATATTCGGAAGGGTACCCGGGAGCGAGATACTACGGCGGAAACGAATGGATCGACATGGCAGAATCTTTGTGCCAAAAGAGAGCGTTGGAGGCGTTTCATTTGAACCCAGACGAATGGGGAGTGAACGTTCAATCGTTATCCGGCTCTCCGGCGAACTTTCAAGTGTACACGGCGCTGTTGAACCCGGGAGATAGAATCATGGGTTTGGACTTGCCGCACGGGGGGCACTTGTCGCACGGATTCCAAACTGACGCCAAGAAGATTTCCGCCACGTCTATTTACTTCAACTCTATGCCGTATAGATTAGATGAGTCCACAGGTTTGATCGATTACGATAAATTGGACGAGTTGGCGAGAGCGTTTAGACCGAAGATTATCATTGCTGGCGCGTCCGCGTACTCGAGAAAGATTGATTATGCGAGAATGCGAAAGACGTGCGATGATACCAAGGCGTTGATGTTGGCGGATATGGCGCACATTTCTGGTTTGGTCGCCGCAAAGTTGATCCCATCGCCGTTTGAATACGCCGATGTGGTCACCACGACGACGCACAAATCTTTGAGAGGTCCGAGAGGTGCGATGATCTTTTATCGCAAAGGGAAGAAGGGCGTGAACAAGAAGACGGGCAAAGACATCATGTACGATTACGACGAGAAGATAAACTTCTCCGTTTTCCCGGGATTGCAAGGTGGACCACACAACCACACCATCTCTGGTTTGGCCGTCGCGTTGAAGCAAGCGCAATCGGAGGAATTTGTCAAGTACCAACAGCAAGTCATGAAGAATATGGTGGCGATGGTCGACAGATTGAAAGAACACGGCGTGAAGATCGTTTCGGAAGGCACGGATAACCATTTGGTCTTGTGCGATTTGAGACCGTTCGGCGTGGATGGCAGTCGCGTGGAAAGAGTGTTGGAATTGGCACACATCGCGTGTAACAAGAACACCGTCCCGGGAGACAAGTCCGCGTTGGTTCCGGGCGGGTTGCGTTTAGGTACGCCGGCGTTGACGACGAGAGGTTTCACCGAGGAAGACTTCGTCAAGGTTGCGGATTACATCAAGAAAGGCATCGATATTACCGTTGAAATTAGTAAAGAAGTTGAAGGCAAAAAGTTTGGTGACTTCAAAAAGGTTTTGGACAGCAAAGAATTCCCGGCGATTGGCGCTTTGAAGAAGGAAGTGGAGTCTTTGGCCGAGGAGTTCCCGACCATTGGCTTCGACAAGGCCGAGGGCAAGTACACGAAGTAAGAGGAGAAAATATCGTTCACGAACGTGGAAAAATGTCAAACGCGAGTTTATACTACCGTTGTCGAAATACTCACCCACGTACCAGTACCTTTTCGATTAAAATCTTTCGTATTATGTGTCGTATCGGTTTGTTTTCTTTGCAAAAAGCGGGCAAACACTTTTTCGCTCTTTTCTTAAATGTATTGCGACACCCATCTAAACCCTTCCCCATAACCCATCCTTCTCACCACCGAACACATGAACACCTCAATCGGTCGCATATTCGACGCCTCTAAGTTCACTTTCCCTTTCCCAGTCGTGTAGTTCGACAAACCCAAACAATGTCTCAACTCCTCTTCGCTCGCCGCGTGCGGCACGTCGATTTTATTTCCTAATATCAAAAACGGTACTCTCGCCAACGAGTCGTCGCCTAACAAGTGATCGAGCTCTTTTTTGGACTCAATAAATCTTTCCTTATCTACCGCGTCCACTAAAAATACGATCGCGTCCACTTTTGCGTAGTAATCCTTCCACACTCTCCTCGCGACTTCGTGTCCGCCAAGATCGAATGCCTTAAATCTGATTTGTCCAATCGACAACTCCTCGGAAGTTGGGTATTGCGTCGGTTGGTGCTGCGCTAATCGTTCGTCTTTGAGCATGTGCATTAAGGTTGTTTTCCCGGCGTTGTCTAGTCCCTGTTGCAGACGATTACGATGATTTGTTTGAGTGGTAAGTACGCGCGAAGTGGGCGATAGAAACGGGAAACGAAAGACTGGAAACCGACGTTTCGTTCAAACGAAACGATCCCGATTTTCTTCCAAATCTATTCAATCTCTCTCTCTCTCTCGACTCCGCGCGCGCTTCCCCGCATCCACAACGACGACGCGCTCGACACCGAGAACGAGAGCGAGAAAAAGAGAGACGGAGCGCTTCGCGACGAGCAAAAAAAGGTACCCCGCAGCTTTTCTCGAGCGGTTATGGTTCCACGCGCATTCGTTCCGAAGAGATCTCAAACGTCGTCGAAGACAGGAGCGCAGAAGAATGGTTGAAGCGAGCGAAAAAAGGACTCTCACGACGACGCACCAAAAACAAGATCTTCGCGTCTTTCTTCCACAACCCCAGCGTGGAGAGGATGTCGTAAAACCAATCGAACGGCCACATGTTTTGTGGTGGTCTCGTTTTGCGGTGCAACCGAAGCGGGAGTAATCTTCAAAAGAGGAGGGAGGAGGAAGAAAAATTTTATGTGTATGAGAGTGATACCCTAAATATTAGTCTTTGAATTTTGTATCTATTTTCTTTCATTAATTAATCGCAAAAAATGGTGTTGGGGAGCGCTTACTACCAGACCAACGGGGCGACGACGACGACGACGACGACGACGACGACGGCGGCGGCGGCGTTTCGGAGCGATGTCG
>MDTG01407576.1_pt1 | contig 22717 bp, 22 predicted proteins | sample 811421 | NCBI WGS metagenome assembly MDTG01 (sample SAMN05326645, study PRJNA326480) | marine metagenome | isolation source: seawater | place: Pacific Ocean: South East | collected 2011
CGGATCAACTGGCTCAGGTTTCTTTTCGTTTTCATTAAATTCTAGGTTTTCGCCTAGGTTCGGGTAGGCCAATGCAATATCGGTATAAACACGGCCTTGGCGAGCCTGTAATACCGGCTTACGGGTATTGTTGCTTTCATCAAAAATCCAAATACCGTATCGAGCAGAAACGTCATCTAGGTTATCGTTACTGCCACAAAAACGGTACGCACCATCTACGTATTTCATGCACTGAGACCAGCTCACCAGCATACGATCGGTACCATCACGGTATGGCCAGAAAGAGCTGCTCCAGCCCGCTGTATCAACCTTGTTATCCAGTAACTGAATCGCTTGACCGGTTAATGCCGTGGCGTTTAAGAATTCATATACAGCACCGGAATCTTCATCTGCTTTAGGACCAACCAGCTTGACCACTTGACCACCCAATAGAGGGTTTTGCTTATTTTTAATAATGGTGTACAGGTGACCATCACCGCCCTGAATCACATCAGCCAATTCAATATTGTTAAAGTCGGCAGGGGCATTATTGATATACAACTCTTTAAATAACGCCTTAGTGTTATCACCATTCGGGGCAATGCGCAGTAAATTCGTAAGATCAGGTGTGCCACTTGTAAGGTTAGATGTGTTTGCGCCATCATTTGTACGCATAACAACCATGTAACCATCTTTCAGGGTAGTCGCTCGAAGCTGGCCACCTTGTTGAGTGGGCACCTGGTTTATCTGCTCGCCATTGCGAGCCATGCTGTAAAGCGCACTGCTTTGTATGTTTGAATCGCGGTCACTAGAGAAAACAATCTGACCGTCGTTGGTATAGGTTGGGTTGGTATCGTTACCTGAGTTAGCTTGAGCAGAATCGGCGATGATGCGGCGCACGCTTTCTGCTTCGAAATCGTATTCGTAAAGGTTCCAAGAATCACCTTGTGCATTACTGCGAGCACTGAACACAAGAAATTGGCCGTCGCTGGAGATATTTAAATCTTTAACATCGTATTCAACGCCTGCAAAGTACTGCGCCATGATCTCAATTTCATTAGCACCACTACTAATACTCTCGCGCACATATAAACGTGCGCCAGGGTTAAAAGCATTAGACTTATTCAGCAACAAGGCCTGCTCTTGTGATTGCAGATCACGAGACACATAAGCAAACGGTGTCGAAGAAGCAATGGCTGCTTCTTGACCAGTTTCATCACCCACTTGTAGCTCTTCACCACACGCGGAAAGCAAACTGGCAATGGCCAGCGGCATAACTATTTTTTTCTGTACAAAACTCAAGTACGACATGAGTTCACTCCCCAATCATCATGGCCCAAGTCTGGCACTTGTTGGGTTACAGAAACGGTATACGGTCACAATAATGTTTCTAAGTATTTAGGATTAGATAATAAATGTTACAGAACGTGACGGAGTTCAAATCGAAGGTGTGAATAACGGTCAAAGTGAGTATTCACTAATCACCAAGGATTAATTTTGGCTATTTTTTAATCAGGCTAAAATACAGACAAAACAAATCAAAATAGCGCAATAACAAACGTATAAACTGCGCACTTTTTAAACAAAAGTACGCAGTTTTTTTATTAAGAAGGGAAGAAACTGAAGGTATATTGCACCGCAGTCGGACTCACATCTTCTTTTCCAAAGTTAATGCCACTGATCTTTTGCAGCATTTGTTGCTCTAGTTTTTGGTTGCCCAATTCACTGCTTTTCAGTTTCAATTTCTCAATACTGCCATCGGTTAAAATGACGAATTCAAAAATAAACCGGCCACCTAAATCAGGATTCAAACGTAACGCCTTTGCGTACAAAGAATAAACAGCACCTTTATAACGCTCCAAGGTTCGACGAATACTTTGCATATCACGTTTGCTGTCTTTTTTAGGGTCATAGTGGTATTCGGCAGCATCTGGTAATGGAATATCCATTAATGGACTCTCTATATCTCCTGAAACATGGCCAGCCATAGTCGCCCCTTTTGCGTTCACCGTAATATCACTGGCTTTTAAACCACCACTACTACTGTTCATGGTACTTTGACCTAAACGAGAACGACTACTTTGCTGCACCTTGCCACTGTCAGAGACATATACATTTTTCTTTTGCATCGTAGAGGCATTCACCGAGTTACGCAGAGCGCTTAACTGCTTAGACAGCGCAGCCATCTTTTGCACACTGGTATCCGCACCGGCCTTGGGCTTCGCGTCTTTTTTCACACTTTGTGTTTTTTGCTCTTTTACCTCAGTTGGTGGTGGCGGCGGTGTTTCAACTACCTTAGGTGGCTCTAGTATGACTTGAGCCACTAACTTTTCTTCCACTTCCTCTTCGGAAAAAAAGCTCGGTAAAATAGACATGACAAACATGAACGCAAAAACAGGAATCACTACCCGCTTAACAAGGCGTTTAAACTTCTCTTGTTGCTCGGCTTGCTCATGCCAAGGCAGCACCATATCCAGAGCGAGATGATCCAAAGACGCACCGCTCATTTGGGATTCATTCATTGTGGCAACACTCATGGCTGCCCTCCACTAGCAATGGGGCTACCAATCACCTGGTTAACAGCCAAAGCAATATCACGGAAGTTTTCCTGGCTGCACGTAGCCATAACCCCTTTAAGAATTAAATACGGCACTTCTTGATCACCCATAATGGTGACAGAACGCCCGTTTTTCTTTTCAAAATCGGTCAACTCCCCTTTCTCAGACGCTCGCTGCTTCAACACCGCCGCCAATGCATCAATGGCTTTACCCTCTGCTGCTGCCACCGTTTTAACATCCACCACGTCTTCATCACCAATACTGATGTACTCGTCACCAATGGTAATTAGTAAATCATTTTGGAATGAACCTGTGGCTTGTGAATCTGGCAGCGTAATAAATACGGCCTTTTCTATTTCTTGACTGTCACCGCTGTTCATCAACAGAAAGAATACTAAGATGGTAAAAATATCCATCAAAGAGACCAGGTTTAAACCAGCCGCTTTCTTTTGTGAGTTACGTCGATCTAATACGGTACCTTGAAATGCCATACCGCCTCCTACTTCTTACCAGCATCGCCAAGGGAGATTTGTGGGAACAATTCAACCTCAGCTAAGCTAGCAGCCACAACGGTCTGGTAAGATTTCACCGTATCCATTGTGGAAATCAATGTTTGATACTCCAAGTCACTGGATGACAAAATAAGAGCATCTTTTTTGTCACTTACTTTGTTTTTAATTTCTTTTAAAACCAAAGCCAATGTTTGAAAGTCTTGCTGCTTGTTATCAAGCAGTGGAATTTTCTTTACTAATGACCCGGTTGGAAAAAACACTTCAATACCCGATTTACGCACTACCACTTCAAGCTGTGATTGCTCTAACGATGTTGCACTCGAGCCACCTGACAATTCAGGTAGGTTTATTTCCATCACGGTAATCTTAGTAAACGTCATACTCATCAACAGCACAGGCACCAGTACAATCATCAAATTCATGAAGCTGGTTACGTCGATGTCGGCGTCGTCTGTACCTTGACGTTTAATTTTAAAACTCATGATTCAACCCCAGTAAACGTGGATTATTTATCCTTAGGTAAACCGGCTTGAATCGCACGATTAAGCGTCATTACATTTAAAAATTTCACACCTGCCATTTCAATACTGCCAATGATCGCATTGGTTTTATTGGTTAATAGAGCATGGCTAATCAATAACGGAATTGCAGCGATCAAACCAAACGCGGTGGTGTTCATCGCAACCGAAATAGACAGTGACAATAACTTTGATTTCTCAGCAGGGTCGGCATTGGCCACCGCGGTAAATGCGGCAATCAGACCAATGATGGTACCTAGTAGCCCCAGTAGCGTGGCAACGTTAGCTAATACGGCTAAATAACCTGTGCGCTGCTCTAAACGAGGCACGGCTTCCATCATGCCTTCGCTCATGGCTTGCTCAACATCAGCGCGCTGCTTGGTTACTTTCATCATATCTAAACCACAACCGATCATACGGGACACTGGCGCATCGTTATCTCGTGTAAACAAGGTCATCTTGTCATGATCATCGGTGCGTAATAATGGTAAGAAATCATCAAACGCTTTTAAGTTACGGCTTTTTTCTGAGTTAAGAAAACGCCAGCGTTCAACGGTGATGGCCACACCGATGGCCAGAACCAAGGCAATGGGATAAATAAATAACCCACCATCTTGAAAGAATTTTGCAATTGATGAAAAAAAGTCCATAGCTTTTTACCTGTAAAATGTCACTGTTCGGTTATGTTTTAACGGCCAAGCCGTCTAAATCAATCTGTTTTTAATTCGTTTTAACTGGTTAAAACTAATTACCTTCTAAATTCATTTCGTCATAAATGCGCATAGAGCGCAGCATGACATCTCGGTCAACGGTATCAATGCTCTTTTCGTATTTATCTTCTTCTTTACGATATAAGTTCTCAGTGCTACCGGGACCTTGCCAGGACATGAAATAACTCACTGCTGGCTGCTCTTTGTCACCGATGAACTGACTCTCCAGTTTAATCGGCTCATCAGCATAGCTATTCAAGGCAAACATTAAGCTTAAAAAACACAGTTGCTTTTTCATGATTTAATCCTCTGCGCTGCTCATTAGCGTGCTTGGATTAGCCGTTTGCTTTGGGTCTACAAAACTCTTTTCAATGCCGGTACGGCTTTGAATTTCGTTATACCAAGCAATGGCTGTTTGATCACTGTAATCATCTAGGAATAAGTACGCTTCTATATGCTGCTGTGCTTTTTTAGGCTGATTTAAATACACGTCATACAACACACCCAGATTCATATGGGCTTCTGGACAGTCTTTCCAAATACTAAGCACCAATGCCAATGTATTTTGTGCCACAGCAAACTCACCCATCATGCGCTGCGCTTTAGCTAAAGCAATATAGGCATTAATGTTATCCGGTGTGATTTTAATTGCCTGCTTGTAGTGTTCTTGAGCTTGCTTAAACTGTTTTTCTTCCACTGCAATATTGCCCAGCAACACCCAAGGGCCCGATAGGGACGTATCCTTTTGTGTGATCACCCCTAACTTTTGCTTGGCCGTTTTATTGTCATTTTGGCGCATGGCTTTTTTAGCTTCAATAAACAACAAGACAGAGCCTTTATCTATCTTACCTTTAAGATCCAGATACGGATTTTCCATTGGCTCATACGCAATAGCCTTACCTTGCTCATCGTAGGTTTGTTGCGGTAAAAAAGCACTGGTATCTTTCAAATCCACTTGCTGACCCGCCAGTGGTATTTGAACTTTACTGGCACAAGCGGCCAGCAACAGGGTACTGAGCAATACTAATAATGGTTTAACGAATTTCATCACCATACCTCGCTAATTCTTCTTCTTTACCAAAACGTAGTGGCGATAAACGCTTCATTGCGTCGTAGCTCTTTGCGATCCAGTCGTTGTAATGGCCATCCCACCCTAACTCAATATTATTCTGATGAATGTTACCGGCTAGCTGGGCAAACGGCTGCGCTTGCTGTGCAATAATATCTTGATACATGGCCGTATCCTGCGGCGATAAACCTTTTGGCATAGGCGCATTATTTAGCTCACGACTAAAGGTTTCGTATAACTCAGCCATTTTGAAATTCGCTAAGGTCACGAACTCTAAAATGCCATAGGCCGCAGCACTTTCATAACGCACAGTGGCATCTTGCAAGTAACCATTTTTCTTGGTCATGCTTTTATCCAACGGTAAGCGTAAAGAGCGACGATTAAATTCCCAAGCAAAATAGTCCCCATATTTAGCATTTGCCCAAGCACCTAACCACTGGCTTCGCTCAGTACGGTCAGCACCACCGTCCGCATCACCCGCAATTACACGGCGCAGCCAGTATAGGTGACGAGTTTTATCATTGGTTTTTTCATACAGGTCGGCCAGGTGATAACGGGCTTCCATGCGATTATCAAACGGCTTTTCGTATTCATGGGCGTAGTCTTTATAAAACACAATGGCTTTATCAAGGTCACCGATTTTTTCATACAAGCCTGCTGCTATGAATAATGCATCTTGACGAACAACGGGGTCTTTATCGGTTTTATATAATTGGGTATAAGCAAGCGCGGCTTTTTTCCACTGCTCACTCTTCTCATAGGCAAATGCCAATTTGCGAGGAAACTGCGGTGCTAACTCATGCTTCGTAAATTGTGTTTTCAGCTGCTTAAGCTCTTTAATGGCATTAGACCATTGAGACTGCTGCAACATTAATGACACAGCATCGTACTGCGCAATAACACGAATTTTTGATTGAGGCGCCAGTGTCTTCACGCTCAGCAATTCATTAATGGCCAATTGTGGTTTGTCTGCTAGTTTATGCGCCTCTGCTTTTTTGTAGATAGAGGCCGCTATTTGATTACTGATGTCTTTATATTCATCACTTTGCTTAGAGACTTTAAGCTTTGTAAGCAAGATAGTGCGCTGTTTCGTGTAATTATTTTGCGCTAACTGATACGACCCTTTCTGAAAGTATGAGTGAGCCAAAATACCATAGGCCGTTTGTTTTAAACGTGGGTTCAACTGTTTATGTTGAGTAATCAATCCATTTGCCACATCAATGGCACGGTCAAATTGATTCAATGCAAACAGAGCTTGGGCAGCATTAGTTAATACTGCAATGGCACGCTCATCTTTATGAAACACGTTGGCAAACGTCAGCATGCTTTCAACTGACTGTTGACGCCAAGCTTCTTGTTTTTGTTTCGCTGCTTTATTTGCTTCTAGTACTTGTGAATGCTTACGATATGCGATCAAGCTGGCATAGGCCGATTTATTGGCTAGCTTTTTATCTTTATCCACATAGGCAACCGTTGAATATTCATTTGCAGCCAAGTCATATTGCTTATTTTCAAAGTGTGCATCGGCTTTCTTATAACGAAGATCAGCCACTTGCTTATCATTACTAAAGGTTTCAATGTAACGGCCATAGTAATCTGTAGCCTTTAACAATGACGTTTTCGCCAGTTCAGGAAGGTGATCTTCTTTACTGGTTTTGGCTTTTTTAAGTGCTTGCTGACCTTGACTGTGAAAGTGGGCGGCAAGTTCTACATAGTATTCTTTAAGCTGAGCAAAAACTTTGGTTTTTTGCGCGCTATGCTGCGCAATGTAATCTGATTTAGGCCCATAAAGATCCACAAAATCTTGTTTCTCTTTCAACACTAACTTTGGAAAGCCGCCCTTAACATAGGCGCCAATCAACTTACTATGAAACTCACTGGTACGAGCTTGGGTTGGGTTCAGCTTAATATATTCACGGTACGTCGCTGCACTGTCATCATAGCGAGACTTCTCTAAATAAAAATCAGCAAGTTCACTGTATAAACGCCACTGATACGATTTGCCTTCCATTAAATCAATGTCGGCAATGGCTTGAGCCCCCCCTAGATTAACCAAGGCTAAACTCATGCTGTGCAGCGCATCTTTCACCAAGGGTTTTTCCGTAACCGTTAATTCACGACCATTCATTTCAGCCGTAAGTAAGTTATCCAACACAAATGCAAAATGATCCAAGGCTTGATTGTAATTGCCTTGTTTATAAAGGGACCATGCCAACATGTAGTGCGCATTTAACGTCAGCTTGCCGGAATCTTGAATGGTGGTTTCACGATAGGCTTTTTCCGCTTGTGCGTAGCGGTCGCGGCTAAAATAGATATCACCTAAGCGGAAATACGCTTCAGAAACCGCTGGAAAATATGGATGACGATTCACCAAACGCTCCAACATTTGGCGCGCATTATTGGTTTGGCCTTCCATGTCATAGGCTTTTGCCAACTGATATAACACTTCGGCATTATCTGGGCTATTTGGATATTTTTCTAAAATATCCACATAACTGGCAATGGCATTGCGATAATATCCTTGCTTAGGCGCAGCGTTCATATCGGCTTGATTGGCATCCCCCTCAAGCATGTGAACACCGGCAATACGACGCTGAATTTGTTGTTTTAAATAATCATCGTCTACTAAGTCGATTAACTGCTGATATTCGTTGCGCACTTGCTCGTGGTCAAGATTATTAAAATCCAACCCGGCTTCTGTCTCGATGGTATCGCCTTCTAAATCAGCGATGGTGCCCTGAGAGCTGCAAGCAGACAAACTCATGGCCACTGAAAGTGCTACGAGTTTAAACCCCGTATTCAATTGACGTCGTCTCCTCATGGTTGCTCCCCTGTATTTCTCATTCTGTCATCTTCAATATTATTTAACGTTTGATCGTATAAACGCGCTTTTCCTAAACGGGCTTGCGCCCAGTAATAACGCATACGCTCTTCGTGATTGTCTAATTCGGCGTTAACCACGATGCGCATCACCTGCTCTAGCTTATCTATCAAGGCATCGGTCACGGTGAGTTTTTGTTTAATTCGGTTGTGCAATTTTTTGGCCCAGCGCACATTTTCTTCGGATTGGCGATAAGGCTCTTTAATGGATTGTATTTTAGATAATTTATCTTCTAAAAAGGTAAAGCTTTGATCAGTGGACTCCAGCAAAGCCGCAAACCGCTCTTGCTCTTCCACTTCAAGGGTCATGGTGTGCAAACGTAAATCGCTGATTTCATTTTCTAACTGCTCTTGCTGCACCTGTGCTTGTAAAACAAATTCACCAATGCCTTTACTGGTTAAGCCTTGTTGACGGTATTGAATAATCAATTGATGCTCTAAGGCTTGTCGCCCCCAGTAAGAGAGGTTATTACGCAGTGCATATAAATCGCGTAATTCTTTGATCACGCTGTGAAAGGAATTACTGGACATTAGCTCAATCAGAAACGGCGTTAACTTGTTGTAGTCCAAACTGGGTTCACTGCCATACCAGTCGGTTTCGTCCATCATGGCTTCTAGATTCACAACAAACTCTTCAGGTATACGCTGACCCGCAATCACCTTTCTCGCTTTCGCAATGGAATCAACCCCTTGGGAAAATGCTTTTTCAGCCAAAAGATATTGCTTAAGCGCACTGCGACTCGCCCCTTGCTGCTCATATAAGTGGGCCAGTAACACCTTAGCTTCTTGAACTTCTGCAATACTAATAGAGCGACGATCTAATGCTTTTAAAGCAGGCACGGCTTGCGAGAAACGCTTAAGTTTGATGGCCGTCCAACCGTAACTCAGTAGCGCTCGATTACTGTATAAGCCCGTGGTGCGTACATTTTGTAAATACTGCCAAGCCCCTAGTAAATTATTATTTTCTACCTCGATATGAGACAAGGCCTGCTTGGCACGGTCGGCCAACACCGCAAACTCTTCTGCCTTGTGTAACTTGGCATAATCAATCACTTTATTTAAATTACGTTTGCTGTCTTGTATTTGGTTATTTCGCAGTTGCGTAATGGCAAGGTTGAAAATCAAGTAAGGCTCATAGGCGCTGTTCTTGGCCATTTTGGATAGACTGTTTTCCACTGTATCCAAATGCATGTTGCGAATATTAATGAGCGTCGCCAGGTAGTTGAATTCTTCGGCAATCTCATCAGGTACATGCCCTTGAATGCGCTCAAGATTGTTGGCTGCGGCATCCACCTGTCCTTTTTGATAATAAAGCTTGGCTAAGAAGTACCAAGCTTTATTGGCAATGGCGTCATCCACATTACCATTTAACAAGTCATTAAAAATCACTTGAGCATGGTCTGGCAAACCATAAGAAAGGGTCATACCCCCTTGCAGCAAGCGCGCATCATCTGCATTTTCTTGCAGCTCGTTAGTGGCCTTGGCATATTCATAGCCCACCAAGGCTGCAAAATAATTTTGTTGATAGTAATCAAACAAAATCGTGCCGTATTTTAGGTCTTTTACTGTGTTGGCACTGGCAAGCACAGGCAGCAGCAAACACGTTAGAACCAGCAATCGCCTCATGATCATTCTCCTATTTACCATTGCTTAATGGTAAACACTGGCTCTTGCTTGGCGTAATCATCCACTACGGCCAGTTCGATATACTGACTCCCCTTACCTTTTGTGAATTGCAATTGCGTGGCGCGCTTATAAGGTCGGCCATTCGGTCCAAGACCTGTAAAAAAAGCCGCCAGTGTGTGCAGGCCATTATTCAAGTTGGTCATGTGTAAACGCTGAACACCGCCACGGGCCAATGCCTGACGCTGTTTATCGCTATATAAGTGGGTGGCAATCACCTTGCCATCTAGCTTTAATTTGACGCTCTCTAATGAGAAGAATTCTCCGCTGTCCACAGATACAAATACACTGGCCTGAGTACTGGATGGAAACAGGAGTTCCTCCTCCATTAAGCGCAGGTCTTTATTTAAATCGACCACATTGGCTTTTAGTTGCTGAATTTCTTTGGACAGCTCGCTCACTGTCGCCAACGCACGCTTCGCACTTTCTTGCTTAGCCTGTGCTGCAAAGTCAATGGACTGATCTGAGGCTAGGCTGTTGAACGACAAACATGTTAAAACAACAAAGGCCCACTGCATGGTTTTTGACCCAATCATAAATCGCCCTACACCCATAGATATGCTTAAAAAACAGACACTGATTAATACAACACCCACACCCTGATCAACATTTAAACAGCATGAGCACAATCGAAATTAGGGCGGCATTATCCGGTGTTTCGCTTTGAAATTATCGGTACGGGTTCAAATTCTGAGAGGCTGTTACAAAACTTTTTGTAAGAAATTCAAGATTTCTTATGTAAGGGTAATTGTTTTTTTGTAAAAGTGATGCTCATCACACTCCGTAAGTGATCACTATGCAGGATGTTCCCATGAATATGCGTACAATGAGCGCCATTCATTTATCGCTGTTATGAGCTTGGGCCTAGGTCAATTATGTTTCGTTGTTGTATTTACCTCATTAGTTTGGTCTTCAGTGGCCTAAGTTTGGCCGATGCCCCTCCCTCTCCCCGATCTATTTCTGGTGATGCTTTAGACAACAAACACGCGGTGCAATTATCCGTCATTGATACCTACTTAGAGCTGCATACCGGCCCTGGTCGTGGTTACCCTATTTTCCATGTTATGGAGCAAGGAGAAGTAGTGTACGTACATAGTCGTCGTACCAATTGGTTCTATGTAAGTGACCGCCGAAACCGTCAAGGCTGGGTAAAACAGGAAGGTTTGGCGCGCACCCTAGCTCCAACCGGCTTACCCGCCGCGCTACCGAATATTCAACATGGTGATTTTTTGTCTCAACAAGGCCGCGTGGGTTTTAGTCTCGGTCAACAAGACAAAGCCGATACCGCCAGTGTCATGGCTGGTTATCGTCTACTTAGCTTTGCAGGGGTTGAAGTGGAATACGGGCAAATTTTTGGTAAACAAATTGATGGCATTAGCTATGGCGCCAGTTTATTAATTGAGCCGATTAAAAGCTGGTCATTCACCCCCTTTATTTCAAAAGGTTACGGCTGGCAAGAATGGAAGCAAAAGGAAAAGCTTCAGGTGGGCACTCGTAACAATTTTAATAGTAATTACGAATATACCGGGGTCGGTATTAATTACTACATAGGCTACAGCTTTGTGGTGCGCGGTGAGTTTCGTAAAGTTCACCTAACCGGTGATAACGACTCACTAACCAACAACGCATGGCGCTTGGGCTTCAGCAGCTTTTTTTAAATAGAATTTAGGTACCCTTATTATGACGATGCTTCGAATCATTGCCCTACTCTCACTGGGCGTAAGCCCATTTCTTTATGCCAACGACACTGGGAACAGTGAAGACACGGGCAATGTCGAAATCAACCCGATTGTCGTGGTTGAGCCCAATGAACAAGAGCGTGAACAGTACGAAGCGCAAATTGATACAGAGTTCTTTGAGCTAGGTGCTTACATGGGCATCATAGGCATTGAAGATTTTGACTCTTCATCGGTATTGGGTGTGAAGGCATCATTTCATGCCACCGAAGACTTCTTCTTACAAGCGAACTACGGAAAAGCAGAAGCTGGCACCGCCGCAGCTGAAATCACCAGCGCGGGCAACTTAATTTCTGATCGAGATTACCAATACTATAATTTGCTTGTGGGCTATAACTTATTCCCAGGTGAAGCTTTTATCACACAAAACCTCACTCTAAACAGTGCCTTTTATCTCGTAGGCGGTATCGGTAATACCGACTTTGGCGGGGATAATCACTTCACCGTTACCTATGGTTCAGGTTACCGCATCATTTTGAGCGATTGGCTCACTTGGAATATGGATTTTCGTAACCATACTTTTGAGTCCAATGTGCTTCCCATTAAGAAACGCGTAAACAATTTAGAGTTCTCATTGGGCCTAACCGCCTTCTTCTAGGATGCTGACCGGTCACAAACCATGAGCGGCGTCACAATTTCTTACAAAACTCACACAAAAGTATAAGAAAGCGATGGAAACTGGACTTAGATCCCAGTTTTCATCAGCCCCAAAGGCTAAACTCGCTCCTATATTCACATCTTATTGTTATTGATTTCTTAAGAGGCCAGCATGAACACATCTTGTTTTACCGTATTTGCATCTGGTCTGCTTCTAATCAGCCAACTGGCCAGCGCCAGCGCCCCTTCAGATTACGACCGTATTTGTCAGTGTGTGGACCCGTATAACGGCGTTCGCCAAATCCCTGTCACCATTCGTGACTTCACTGAAGAACACCCAGATTTCGAAGGCACCGTGGGCACAGAGAAAGGCATTGTTGAAACTGACTTAGGGTTTGATGGTCGCCCGGTTTACGCCAAAGAAGGTCAGTACAGCCAGACCACCAATGGCCGTGATGCCTTCAACCAATGGTATCGCAATGTACCTGGCGTCAACACCGCGCTAAATAAGCAATTAGAGATGCGTGAAGTGAGCCCGGGTTTTTGGGAATACAGCGATTCGTCTTTCTTCCCTATTGACCATGAAGGTTTTGGTAACCAAGGCAATCGTCATAACTACCACTTCACCCTCGAAACCCACCTTAAGTTTTTTTACGTTGAAGGCGGCACGTTCAGTTTCAAAGGGGATGACGACCTTTGGATCTTCATTAACGGCAAGCTAGCCATTGACCTAGGTGGTGTGCACGGCGTGGAAGAGAAAGTGGTTTACCTAGATGACATCGCTGATGAATTAGGCATCGAGCCGGGTAACAGTTATTCGTTTGATTTATTTTTTGCAGAGCGCCACTTAACTGAGTCTAACTTTAAATTCCAGACCACCTTTGAGCTACAGTGCTTGTAGCCCGCCTCGTTATATCATATTAAATCAAAAAGGAGCTTCGGCTCCTTTTTTTGTGCCCCACTCGATACGCACTCAATGCTGAACTATGCTCATAAACATGTCCTATTAACAGCTGCAGTCTCCATGAATTCAGAGCGTCATTACACAAGCGATGTTGTCGTTGATACTCGTCAAGCCTTCCTCACCATTGCACGTGCCCTAGACTTCGTAGGCATCGATGATGTGCACCACGCACACCGTGTCGCTTATATTGCCTATGAATGTGGCCAGTTATTACACTGGCCGGATATTAAGCTGGAAAAAACATATTTTGCAGCCCTATTGCATGACAGTGGCGTAACCTCCAGTAAAGAGCATCTTCGCCTATTGGGTGCCATGCGACCTGACGATGCTCAAGCCCATTGTGATAGAGGTTATGCGGCCCTCAAGGCCAACCGTTTATTAAGTGGTTTTGCTGAGATTGTGCGCTACCACCACACACCCTGGAGCGAACTCAAAGACCTGGAAATTGACGAGGAGACAAGGGACATTACTGCGCTAATCCACTTATCTGACCGGGTGGATTTTTTAAGAGCACGTTACGCCCACGAAACACACCCTGAAGCTGTCACCTTGTATGAAGGGCTGATTGCAGAAAATATACTCAGTAAAAAGGGCACCCTATTTGAGCCCAACTTTACAGATGCCATGGCCCAACTAGTGAATATTGATGGGTTTTGGTTTGCCATGGACTACGACCGCATCGAGGCCATTGGCCTAGAGTTTCAAAGCTATAAACCCTTCAATCACACCCTAGATATTCACGAGGTAAAGGACCTTGCGTTGTTTCTTGCCAATATCGTGGACGCCAAAAGTCCGTTCACTTACCACCACTCACAGAAAGTGGCCAGCATCGCCAAAATGCTTGCGCTTGATTGCGGCTTAGATGAAACCAATAGCGATATGGTCTACGTGGCAGGGCTATTACACGATGTGGGCAAACTTCGCACACCCGATGAAATTCTCTATAAAGATGGCCCACTTGAAGGCGTGGAATTGTCCATTATGAAACGTCACTCTGTGGACACCATGATCACCCTTGATCACTTTTTTCCCGATTCTAAAATTGGCCAGTGGGCCGCTAATCATCATGAAAAATTAGACGGCTCAGGTTATCCTTATCAATTAAAGGGGGCACAGCTTGATATCGAATCTCGCATTATTGCTATTGCCGACATCTTCCAAGCTCTATCGCAAGTGAGACCTTATCGAGGCCAGCTTTCTTTCATAGAAGTGGTGAACATCATGCAACCGATGATCAACGATGGGAAGCTCGATAAAGAAGTATTTGATATCATCATCAACAATGAGCACCGGTATTATCAAGCCTCGACCAAGGATGCTTAAATCAAACTCACGTTAAAACACACATAAAAAAACGGGAGCATAAGCTCCCGTTTTTTTATGTTTAGGCCAGTTAACCCTTTACGCTTCTAGGTAAATACCGTCTTTTTCGATTCGAATCAAACGTTGTTTATACAGCGTGCCAATGGCCTGCTTATAACTGTTTTTACTGCAGCGAAACTTTTTCTTAATGTCATCTGGAGCACTCTTATCACTTAACGGGATAAAACCGCCTTCACTTCTTAGTTGATCAAGTACGTCACCCGCCAGCCCTTCTACGCGAGCAAAGCCTGGTTTTTGAATGATAATTTCGATTTTTTTATCTTCACGTACTCGCTTAACATAGGCTTTGAGTTTGTCACCGCGGTTGAGCGGTTGAAACACATCTGAGTGATAAATTAATCCCCAGTAAGTGCCATCAACGATCACTTTAATGCCTAGGTCCGTCTTAGCACCTACCACGATATTCACTTCATCAGCGGTTTTATAAGCATCGGTTTCATCGGTATCGTATAAAAACGTATCCAATTTCGTAGAGGCCGTTAAACGATCTGAGTCATCCAGATAGATGCGCACCAATACTTTACGGCCTTTTTCTAAGCGATTATTTTGCTCAGAAAAGGGCACCAAAATATCACGCTGAAGACCCATGTCTAAAAACGCACCCACCGGACTTTCGTCTACAACATTTAAATACGCAAAGTCGCCCACCATGGCCAGTGGGGTTTGTGTAGTAGCGATTAAACGGTCTTCACTGTCGCGGTAAATAAACACTTTGACTGTGTCACCCACTTTCATGTCTTCGCTGGTGTATTGCTTTGGCAATAAAATTTCACCATGGCTGCCGCCATCCAACTGCAAGCCGCGGGGTAGCTGACGCAAGACGGTTAATTCATTAAAGCGGCCAATATTTAGCATAAAGCTCTCACTGTATTAGGCGTGTAACTTTGGCGTCAAACGATAGACCCGCTGAAAAAGTTCAGTCAGGCCGTTTTGTGCAAAGCGTGGTTCATATTCAATTATGTTAGCGCTCTTTAGCTCATCAATGGCATAAGTCGCTTGATAATACTGGTCTACCAACGCGCGTGTTAACGCAAACGGTGGACCAGACATTTGGGTTTGTTCGTAATCCAGTGTAATCAAACACTGTTGTGCATCCGGGCAAAGCGCGACGAGCTTCTGGGCATAACTCACGCGCATGGCTTCAGGTAATGCAATTAACGCGGCGCGGTCATAAATCCAATCAACGCCATGTATATGGGTGTCATTGAGCTTGAAAAAATCCCCCACATAAATGGTTAACTGCGCGGCTTGATAACAGACACCGCCTTCCCATTGGGTCTTATTTGGGGTTAATTCTAGACGCTCAAATACCGCTTTGACTGCATCTTCACTTAACTCATTTGCGGTAACCTGATGACCTTGCTGATAAAAGAAATCCAAGTCCACACTTTTACCACACAAGGGCACAAATACATGACAGGCATCGGTGCCATGATGCAACTGCGGCCAACATGCCACTAGCCAAGGATGCGGCTTTGGTAAATGAAATCCAATTTCGTTATTTTGCCATTTATTCAACCAGAATTGAGTGTCCAATTTAAACTTCCTTAGCTTGATACTCGCAGCGCATCAGTGCAATAAACTGTCGAAAGGATTCATGCTCACAGGCATCGAACATAACGATATCCCATTGCCAGCGAGGCCGTTTACCCGCGGCGTTTATGTCATTCTCTCGGTATCGAATGATCACACACGATGGCCATACTTGGTGCGCCACCACATCAACGCTCTGCCAGTCTTGCGTCAGTTTGACTCGAGCCTGACCATTAAAAAATTGCCATTGGCGAGGCCTGCAAAAAATAAACTTGCCTCGCCATAATTTCCGAATATAGATACTTTGAACAATAAAAAGCGGACACAGGGCAACTAATACCGCCCCATGAAAATACACAGTCAACACAAGCAAGTAGCTCACAATGAATCCTGCGTGTGTACCATAAAGGCTCTTGACCAATATGGCAGACGTCGAAACCGACAGATTAACTGGGTTGTACACGTTTTAAGATAAAGTCGACGATCTCAGCAAGCTCAGCATCCGCTGGACGTTCTGACTGCATGAACCATTTAAATAGATCCGGATCTTCACAATCCAAAAGCTTACGGTACTTGGCTTTCAGATCTTCATCTAAATCACTGTACGCTTCTTCAACAAACGGCAGCAACAAAAGATCCAGCTCAAGCATGCCACGACGGCTGTGCCACCATAGGCGTTTTTTCTCTGTGGCCAATTGCTCGGCTGTCATTTGTGAGCGATCTTCTGACACAGGCACCTCTTACATACTAGCTAGTAGGATAAATCGGGCGCCAGTATACCATCGACCTCTTAAATATGGGAAAGCCTTCCATCAGAAACCCATGCTTTACATGGAATAATAGGTTTCAGCGGGAAAGGATTTACCCCGGGCCCTAAACCCGAGTAAAATACTCGGGTTAATAACTAGGAGTCCTCCATGGCTGTCACTTGGTCTGAATTAGCATCATCCACTGCGCAAAACCCGGTTTTTGATTGTGCGGTATACCCCATTGAAGACCAGCAGGTTCTATCGGTTATTGGCCCAGATAGCCAAAAATTTATGCAAGGCCAGTTCACCTGCAACCTGGCCGAGATAACCACCACTCAATTTCGCCCAGGGGCCTGCTGCAATGCCAAAGGGCGCATGGTCACGAGCTTTTCTCTGTTGCAACAAGCACAAGATCACTACTTATTAACCCTTGATGCCTCGTTAACCGACATCACCCTGAACCACCTCAAAAAGTACATGGTGTTTTTTAAGGCTCAAATGCAGCCAGCCGAGTATTTAATGCTGGGGCTTCAAGGCATAGACGCCGCCGCGGCATTAACCAGCGTGCTCGGTAGCGCCCCTGCCCATGACTATGAGCAAATCAGTGCTCATGACTGCACAGTGGTGAAATTACCCTATGGAGGCGGTTTTCAACTATGGTTTGACCCTAGTCAGGATCCCGCTCCACTCACCCAACTGTTATCTCAATGTACGCTTTCCAGTCAGGCAAAGTGGAATGAAAACCTCATTCGTCACGGCTTAGGACGTGTAAGTGCCCTGACCAGCGAAGCCTTCATCCCACAAATGATGAACCTAGCTCAAGTGGGCGGCGTCAGCTTTAGTAAAGGTTGCTACACCGGCCAAGAAATCGTGGCGCGCATGCAGTACCTTGGCAAACTAAAACGGCATATGTACCGCTTAGGCTTTGATACACAAACGCACGTTAAGCCAGGTGATGAGATCTTTGTTCACGGTCAAAATAACCCTGTGGGCAGCGTGATCAATGCCGTGAATTGTGACGGCCAGCAGCAGGCATTGGTAGTGTTAGAAGACAAAGCCCTAGTCAAACTGGCAGAAGGCGCAATTTATACTGGACCTGACCAAGCTAATGCCAAGGAGCTGCTATCCTTACCCTATGACGTAATTGATGAGCAGCCAGAGTAGACGCCTTTTTTAAGCTGGCCTGCCATCCATAGACAAGGACTGCCCATGGCCAGCTTATTAGAAACCGTTGCCAATGAACTGATCGAGCAAATCAAGCAAGATACCTTGGTTCTGCCTAGCCTGCCTGAGGTATGCCTTAAAGTGCGTGACCTGGCTGAAGACATTGAGACCAGTATCCCGCAATTATCTGACCTCATCATTCAAGACGCTGCCCTTTCTGCTCGCATTATTAAAGTCGCCAATAGCCCTCTGGTGCGCACCCCATCTGAAGTCACCGATTTAATCACCGCCATCGGCCGGTTAGGGATTAATTTCACCTCGAATCTGGCCATGGGCTTGGCCATGGAGCAGTTGTTTCAAGCCACCAGCGATGTGGTGGATCGACGCATGCGCAGTATCTGGCAACAAAGCTCGCAAGTGGCCTCCATTAGTCATGTATTAGCCAGTCACTACACCAAACTCCACCCCGATGAAGCCATGCTGGCTGGATTGGTTCATAAAATTGGTGCACTGCCCGTACTCACCTACGCCGAAGATAACAATGCCCTTCTCAACGACGCTTTTGCTCTGGATAAACTAATTGAGAAATTACACCCCGTGATTGGTAGCCATATTGTGAAGGCTTGGCGATTTCCTAAAGGGATTCTCAATGTGCCGGGGCAATATCTGAAGTTTGATCGTGAGATTGAACAAGTGGATTACGCTGATATTGTCACAGTGGCGGTCCTACAAACCCATGCCAATACTGAGCACCCCTACGCCAAGTTAGATTGGAGCACCATCACAGCATTTGATCGCGTTGGTTTATCACCGGAAATGGATATCGCAGAAGCCATTGATTTAAGTGACGATATATCGGGCCTATTAAGCTAAGTGAGCACAAACACTCAATTGAACTACACTTAAGTCATTGACCATGACAAGGATGGACCCATGGCTGAAAAAGATGAACGTTTAATTGATCGAGACCCCAATGCCGAAGATGACGCCGAGGCAACCGCCGGCGTGCCCTTCTATAAAAGTGCCACCTTTGCACTTGTACTCAAAATCAGCCTCGCTCTGGGCATTATTAGCACCCTAATCACAGGTTTACTGATCACTAATTCTCGCCTGAGCGCGGTTGAGACGTTATTTACTGACACCCTCAGCAAGGTTGCTCAAACCACCGAGCAACAAACCATCATGATCGAAAACATCAAAACTCTGACAAAAGAGCAGCAGCGTATCGTGGCCAAAATCGAAACTCTCGATTTAGACAGCGCCAAAGGAGAGCTCAGTCAGGCCTTAAAGATTCTCGACACACAAAGCGAAGCGCTGGATAAGCAACTGGCGGTGACACGCAATGGTTTAATCAGTTTATCGCGCATGATCAAGGGCAGCCGAGTGTGGCAAGAGGATTATAGTGGCCAGTACAAGCAACTATTTGATCAAAATAAAGAAGTTAAACAGATGATCAAAGACTTGCGCGGCATTCAAGAAGAGAAACGCGAAGAGCCTCAGTACATTGAAATGGATTTCTAATATCCACCCCTCGCTTTTTTTTCTACAATAAGCGGCTTATTGCATTACAAATAGGCCGGTCATGACCCTTGACCCATCACAATATCATTTCAAAGAATACATAGGGGAGCACTTTCGCCCCGTTAACCAGTTTTATAAAAAACAAAAACATAAAGGCAGTGCCAGCGGCGATGAGAGAGTGTTTATTATTGAACACGACAACGACATTGTGGCGGCGGTTAGGCTGGTGCCATTTGATGACTATTATTGGTTACGAAGCCTCTATGTTGAAAAGACACGGCAAGGACAGTCTTTAGGTTCGCAGTTGCTCGCTTATGTGCATGAGCATATACATCACACTATTTTCTGCTTTCCCTATTTACACCTGGATCACTTTTACCAGCAGGCTGAATATGTATTGGTGACACCGGATAATTTGCCTCAGAATCTTGAGCAGCTTTACCAGCGTTATAATCGTAAAGGTCAGGGAATTTTAGCCATGGCCAAGTACCCACCAGCCTGAGTGCGAACAAACAAACCGTCACTCCATCAATAGTTGTCTTATCAATATCCGCTTAATGTCGCATTTTGTGATTATGAGAACAAACGGTAGAATGACGCGCTAATTTGCAAACCAACCGATTTAAAATAGAGACCACACCATGAGCCAACCAAACCGTCTAAGCCAAACCGCTGCCAAACTGCAAAGCTTGCCAGAATTTATGCGCAGCTTTGCCATGAGCAAAGCCTTTGGTGGCGTCATTAAATACGCGGGACACTCAGGTGTGCGTTTTGAGAAATTAAGCCAAAACGAATGCGTGGTGAGCATCAAGAACAAAAAGAAAGTGCAAAACCATATTGGTGGTATTCACGCAGCGGCTATGGCGCTATTAGCCGAAACCGCCACCGGGTTTGTATTTGGTATGAATGTGCCGGACAGCAAACTGCCGTTGATCAAAAAAATGGACATCGATTATGTGAAACGCTCAAGTGGTGACATGCGCGCCGTGGCAAGCTTAACCGATGAACAGATTGAAAAAATTAAAACCGAGGAACGCGGCGAAGTCATTGTGGCTGTCACCATTACTGATGAGGCAAACGTTGAACCTATTCATGCACAAATGACCTGGGCATGGACAGCCAAAAAGCGATAATCCCATGTTTATAATGACCTGATTCATCGCGTCAACCCAATTACGCCACGGCTAAATCCGTGGCGCACTTATTCTTTTTATTCTCACCTTCTACGCCACTTATTAAAATCTTGTCTTAATTTGCTACTAAGCTGGCCAAATATCACATGGGGAAACCACCCTTCATTCTCTTTACTTAATAAAGTGCGAAAAACGATCAATAGAATCGGCTCGCTACCTCTATCACAAAAAAGTAATCACAAGAGAGAACGCCATGAATAAAGTCATTGTTGGTGCATTTGGGCTCTGTGCAAGCCTGGTATGCAGTACAAGCTTCGCCATGTCAAAAGCCCCAGAGCAAACACCACAACCACAAGCCTCAGGGTTTAATAATCACGTCAATGAAATGGCTCAACAATGCTTTTCGATTCAATCCCCCAGCACGGGAGATTACTTAACCAAATACACTAAAGGGGGTTTAGTGGATGACGGTCTGGGTTATCACTTTGTGAATACTCCCAAAGACAACGCAAGCCGCTTTTTCATGAAACCCACCTCGTTTGGTAAATACCTAATGACCGATGTTGACGGTCGCTATTTTGCCAGCCATTTACCCGCTGAAATCAGTGCCGGTCGCTATGCGGGCAAATTCGCAGAATGGACCATTAGCAAAGAAGGCAACCAACTTTATAGCCTGCACGGCACCGCACTGGATATGAAAGTGCGCCATCACTTCACTGACGGTAATTTATATTTCTTCGACCTGTTGAATCCCTTCAATTTAAACAGCGAAAACACATTCAAATTGGTCGCACAAAATAACTGTACCGATTTCCCTGAAGTACAAACCAATGTTCAAGGGGATGTGAGCGTACTCAAAGGCGATGTGAATGAACCGGTTCGTGGCTTTGTGGACCCCCACACACACATCACGTCTTATGAATTTATGGGCGGAAAAATGATGGCAGGTAAACCGTTCCATCGCTGGGGTGTTGAAGAAGCACTAAAAGACAGTAAAGATATTCATGGCCCGAACGGCTCGTTGGATCTAATCGGTAATATTTATACCTTTAATGATCCTAACAAGCGTTACGACACTCGAGGCTGGCCTGACTTCCCTTGGTGGCCAAACCACAAACAGATGAGCCACTCTGGTTATTATTATAAATGGATTGAACGTGCTTATCTTTCAGGTATGCGCTTGATGGTGACAGACTTAGTTGAAAACGAGGTATTGTGTAACGTACAAAAAACCATTAATCCAGCAAGTTGGATCAATCCAAACAGCTGTAACACCATGGATAGCATCCGCTTACAAGTACAGCGTTTAAATGAAATGCAGGCCTATATCGATGCGCAAAACGGTGGACCCGGTAAAGGTTTCTTCCAATTAGTCAGCTCACCTGAACAAGCCCGCCAAGTCATCGCCAACGGCCAGTTAGCGGTATTAATGGGTGTTGAAGCCAGCGAGACATTCAACTGTGGTTTAAAAGACACCTGTACGATTCATACCATCGAAGCTCAATTGGATGAATTATATAACTTAGGTGTGCGTACTATTTTCCCAACCCATAAATTTGATAACAAACTCGGTGGTTCGGCCGTGGAAGATGGCATCATGAACCTAGGTCAATTCTTATCCGGCGGTCGTTTCTTTGAAACAAAAGAATGTGATGACCACACACATGGTCAAAACTTCACATCAGGTTTCCCACTGATCGGGCAAGTACCTGTACTGAAAGATATTCTTAACGGCATTAACTTAAACCCAGTTTATGATGAAAGTATCGAACACTGTAACCAGAACGGTATCTCGCCATTAGGGGTGTACCTAGTAAACCGTATGATCGATAAAAACATGCTCATCGAACTGGATCACATGAGTAATGACATGGCCACAGCGGTCATGGATATTGTTGAAGCTCGTAATTATTCAGGCGTGGTGACTTCTCACAGCTGGATGCGTGATGCGAAAAACGGCGCTGTACATGACAATACCCGTCGTCTAATCGAGATCGGTGGTTTCAGCACCCCATACAACTCAGATGC
>MDTG01277856.1_pt1 | contig 22715 bp, 28 predicted proteins | sample 811421 | NCBI WGS metagenome assembly MDTG01 (sample SAMN05326645, study PRJNA326480) | marine metagenome | isolation source: seawater | place: Pacific Ocean: South East | collected 2011
AATTTGGTGGGCGAAGAGAGAATCGAACTCTCACTTCTTGCGAAACACGATTTTGAGTCGTGCGCGTCTACCAGTTCCGCCATTCGCCCTTAATTGTTTTAAAATTTATTAAATAGTATAAGAACTAAAATTATATTAAAACCAAAAAATGTTTGTTGTTCTTTATAAAAAATGTTTAGAATTAGCTGCCCATAAAAGTTCTAAGTTTTATTTAGCTTTAATTTCTTTTGTTGAAAGTTCTTTTTTCCCAATACCACCTGATGTGATGGTGATACCGATGGTTATTTCCAAAAAGAATGATTTTATAAAAATTTTCCTTATTGCAACTATATTTTCTGTTTTCGGAGGTTTATTAGGTTATTTAATTGGATCCTTTTTTTTTGATGTTGGAATGCAAATAATGAGTTTTTATAACTATGAGGATAAACTTATTAACCTAAAAAAAAACTTAATTAATACTGATAGCTTTTATGCCTGGATTGGGATTCTTTTTTTAGCAGGTTTTACTCCTCTTCCCTATAAGGTTTTTACAATTTCAAGTGGCTTAATTGGATTTAATATTTTTATTTTTGTTTTAATAAGCATAATATCAAGAGGCTTGAGATTTTTTATTATTTCTTATTTATCTTATAAATTTGGAGATTTGTTTACCCAATTTATGGAAAAGCATGGATCAAGGTGGTTTACAATAATCGGATTAATAACGATTATAATTGGGATGATGTTTTATCTAATTTCAAAAACTTATGCTTAATTTTAAGAAAGAAAATTATTTAAAATTAATTTTTATAATTAGTTTTATTTCATTAACCTCCGCTTATTTAATTGAATACGTCCTTGGACATCAACCTTGTAGCTTATGTTTAATAGAAAGAATTCCTTATATTTTAAGTTTAATTCTTATTGTCATAAACTATGCCTTTAATAAAAGTGAAAAATTTTTTATTTTACTGTTAATACTAATATTTTTTTTCTCTTTAATTATCTCATTATACCATTTTGGAATAGAAAAAGGTTTTTTTGAAGAATCTGTTCTTTGTACAGTAAAAAATACATCTGAAATTATCTCAAAAGATGAATTATTAAAACTATTACAACAAAAAACGACTAGTTGTAAGGATGTGACATTTAGAATTTTTGGATTTTCACTTACAACATTTAATATAATTATAAGTTTATTTATTTTATTATTATTAATTCAAATTTTTAGAAATTATGAAAAATACAAATACTAAAGTAGAAGAGTTCATAAGAGTAGATCATGCAGGAGAAAGAGGTGCAGTTAAAATTTATGAGGGTCAATTGCTCGCTTTAAATACTTTAGTTAAAGATGAAAATTTAAAAAAAACTATTGAGGAAATGAAAGTTCATGAAAAAGAGCACTGTGCATTTTTTGAAAATGAAATAAAAAAAAGAAAAATAAAACCAACTAAGCTATTACCTTTGTGGGACTTACTTGGAGTTGGTCTAGGTTTCGGATCAACACTTCTTGGTAAAAAAGCTGCGATGTTGTGCACAGCTTCTGTAGAAGAAGTTATTGATGAACACTATCAAAATCAAATTAATAATTTGGGAATTGAAGAAAAAGAATTAAAAAAAAAAAATTATCAAATTTAGAAAAGATGAGTTACATCATAAAGATATAGCATATGAAAAAGGTGCAACAAAAAAAGGCCTTTATTCTTTTATGGATAAAGTAATAAAAACTGGTTCAAAATTAGCAATTAACATATCAGAAAAATTTTAGTTTTAAGCTTCTAGCTCCACATCCCAATACAAATAATCCATCCAGCTTTTATGAAGATAATTTGGTGGAAAATGCCTTCCATTTTTATGGAGATCCTCCGTTGAAGGTTGATATGGATGTTGTGTTAAATTCATTCCAGAAAATTTTAATAATTTTCCACCTTTTTTTACGTTACAATTTGAACAAGCAGTAACAACATTATTCCAATTAGTTTCACCACCTTTAGATCTTGGTAACAAATGATCGAAAGTTAATTCTTCTCCACTTCCACAATACTGACAGGAAAATCTATCTCTAAGAAACACGTTAAACCTAGTAAAACTTGGCCTAGACTGTGGAACAATAAAATTTTTTAAAGCTATAACGCTTGGAAGCTGCATTTTAAAAGATGGACTTCGAATTTCTCTATCATAATTGTTGACAATAATGACTCTATCTAAAAAAACTGATTTTATTGCATCTTGCCATGACCAAAGAGAAAGTGGATAATAACTCAAAGGACGATAATCAGCATTTAAAACTAGTGCTGGACATTTTTCTAATGAAACTTCTTTATCAATAAACCCTTCCATCAATTGAGTATAAACTTAATTGAATCTTGATGTCAACATTACTAATTATCAAAATTTTTTATAATATAATTTAAGGCTATACATGAAGCTTCAATTGGAATATGATGACCAGTATTTTTAATTAAGTGTGTCTCAACACTTACATTGTTTCTTATCAGAAAATCTTTTGCTTCGAGCATAAATGTTGGAGATACAATATCATCAAGTTCTCCATGTATTAATAAAATATTTGGTGAATTTTTTTTTTTATTTTCTAAATTATTTTTATCAATTATTTTTCCTGAAAAACCAATAATGCAACTAAAAGACTCCATAGAACTTAATCCAATATTAATCGACATCATACTCCCTTGACTAAAACCTGATAAGCAAATTTGCTTATTTTTAAATTTATATTCTTCTTTAACTTCGTCTATAAACTGATTAATTTTTTTTTCAGCTTTTAATGATTGTTCTAAAATATATTGAGGATTATCCTGAGTTAAATCAAACCATTGAAATCCTGAGGGATTTACTTCACATGGCTCATGACCATTAGGGCATATAAAAATTGTATTAGGTAAATGTCTTTTCCAATTAAGAGATAACATACTTATATCTTTCCCATCTCCGCCATAACCGTGAAGTAAAATCACAGCATTCAAAATTTCTGACTCTTTTTCAGGTTTTATAATCGTTGCATCAAGACAAAATGTCATAGTAAATTAAATTTGTTTTTTATTTTCAAAAACACTTTACAATATATAAATGATTTCAGGAATATTTGTAAAAGTATTATCAATAACTCTTTTAATTGCTGTAGGAATTGTTCTTGTTCTTGGTATAGCAACCTTGTTTAAGGGTGGTAACACAAGTAAAAAATATTCAAATAAATTAATGCAACTAAGAGTCTTGCTTCAATTTATAGCAATAATCGTTTTAGTTCTATTTGCTTATTTCTATAAAGATTAATTATAACTAGATAACCACTTAATAAAATTTTCATCTGAAAAATTTATTGATCCAATTATTCTTGCAAACTCTTGACCTCGTTTGTTAAAAATAATCGTTGTAGGAACTCCTCTCAAAGATAACTCTTTGGCAAGTGTAATTGGGTTATCAAAAAAAATTTCTAAATGCTTTATTTCTAAATCAGTAAAAAACTTTTTTGATTTTTTAAGATTATCATTACCAATATTAATTGGAAAAACTTCAAGATTATTGAATGATTTGTTAGATTTAAGTAAATCTAAAGACGGCATCTCATCTTTGCATGGAGCACACCAAGTTGCCCAGAAATTTAACATTACTAATTTTCCCTTAAAATTATCTAATTTAACAATTTTTTTGTTTGAATCTAAAAAAGCTAAATTATTATAGATTTTTAGTTCCTCATTAATTACAATGTTTTTTATTTTTGGAGCTTCAATCGCAAAAGCATTTGATACAAAAAAAATAAATATTATTAATAATCTCATGTTAAATAAGTATAATTAATTATCATGGCTAAAAATAAAAACAACCAACCAATTTGGAATACAAGAATAAAAAGAAATTCTTCTTCTCTATTTCAAAAGATTGGTAGCTCAATCTCTATTGATAAAAGATTATTTAAAGAAGATATTAGGGGCTCTGTTGCTCATGTTGAGATGCTTTTCAAACAAAAAATTATTTCTTTTAAAATTAAAAATAAAATTATTTACGGTTTAACAAAAATTGAAAAAGAAATTATTAAGAATAAGTTTGAATTTAATAAAAAACATGAAGACATACATATGAATATTGAGAAAAGGCTATTTGAAATTATAGGTGAAGAAGCTGGCTATATTCATACTGCAAGATCAAGAAATGATCAGGTTGTAACTGATTTTAAGTTGTGGATTAAATCAGCAACAAAAGAAATCAATTCTAATTTGGATAAATTAATTAAGTCTACAATAAAGATATCTGAAAAAAATATTGAAACAATTATGCCTGGTTTTACTCATCTTAAAAATGCACAACCAGTTTCGTTTGCACATTACTTAATGGCTTATGTTGAAATGTTTTCTAGAGATAAAAAAAGATTTAATAACAGTTTAGTTAGTCTAAATGAAAATCCCCTTGGTGTTGCAGCTCTTACAGGAACATCATTCAATATTGATAGAAATTTTACAACTAAAAAACTAGGATTTAAAGTTCCAACAAATAATTCTATCGATACTGTATCTGATAGAGATTTTGTTTTAGATTTTCTTTACAATATATCCGTTTGTTCAATGCATATTTCTAGAATTTCAGAAGAACTTATAATTTGGAATTCAGATGGTTTTAATTTAGTTTACCTTTCCGATAAAATTGTGACTGGATCTTCAATAATGCCTCAAAAAAAAAATCCAGATTTACTTGAATATTTAAGGGGTAAGTCAGGCACTATGTATGGAAATCTTTTTTCAATGCTCACAATACTAAAAGGTTTACCATTATCTTATTTTAAAGATTTACAGGATGATAAGGAAATTGTTTTTAAATCGTATGACGATTTGATTAATTGCTTAAAGATATTTAATGAAATATTGAATAATATTTCACCTAATAAAAAAAGGATGTATGAATTAGCTAGTACAAGTTTTATTACAGCTACAGATCTGGCTGACTATTTGGTTAAAAATCATTCATTGTCATTTAGAAGGGCTTACCAAAAAACAGCTGAAATAGTAAATTTTGCTGAAAAGAAAAAGAAAAAGTTAAATGAGCTTAAAATTGAAGAATTAAAAAAAATAGAGCCTAAATTAACCCTGGAAGTACTTAAAATTTTTGATTTAAAAAATTCAGTAAATTCAAAAAAATCATTTGGAGGAACATCTTTTGAAAATATCAAAAAAATGATAATGAATTATAAAAAGAAATGATAAAAAATTTATTCATAATAATATTTGTTTGTATTTTATTTAATTCATGTGGAAAAAAAGGAGATCCTATTTATAAAAAAGAGAGTCAAAATATAAAAATTTTTATTAATGAGACGAGTAGATCTCTATGATCTATAAGAAAAACAAACTATCAATTGATGGTTTTGATTTAGAATACCTAGCAAAAAAATACAATACCCCATTATATTGTTATTCATATAAAAAAATTCGTGAAAATATTCTAAATATAAAAAACAATTTTAAAAAAATTAGTCCTTTGATTTGCTTTGCAGTCAAATCAAATACAAATATTGAAATTTTAAAAGAAATAAAAAAATTTGGTCTTGGAGCAGACGTTGTTTCTATTGGTGAACTAATGAAAGCACTTAAAGCTGGTATCAGTGCAAAAAAAATCGTTTTTTCTGGTGTAGGAAAAACTAAAACTGAAATTGAATATGCAATAAATAAAAAGATATTATTGATTAATGCTGAGTCAAAAAGTGAAATTTTGGAAATAGAAAAAATTGCTAAATCAAAAAATAAAATGATCAATATTGGTTTAAGACTAAATCCTAACACAGACGCAAAAACTATAAGTCAAATTTCGACTGGTAAAAAAGAAAATAAATTTGGTGTAGATGAAAAATTATTTCTTAATCTAGTTTCCTATTTAAAAAAATCAAAATATTTAAATTTAAAATGTCTTAGTGTACACATAGGAAGTCAAATATTAGAAAACCGACCATATTTAAAAATGCTCAATGTAGTCAACAAGATCATAAATAAATCAAATCATGAATTTGAATATATTGATTTAGGCGGTGGTATTGGAATTGATTATGGGCATAATAATAAAGATTTTAATTTAAAAAAATATTCTATGAATATTCAAAAAATTTTAAAAAATAAAAATTCAAAAATAATATTTGAACTTGGACGGTCAATTATAGGAGATACTGCAGTTTTGCTTTCAAAAATCATTTATATAAAGAAAGGTTTCAAAAAAAATTTCATTATTTTGGATAGTGGCATGAATGATTTTATGAGACCAGCACTTTACAACGCTGCACATAAAATAGTTCCTACAAAAAAAAATAAAAATAAGTCAAAAAGACCATACGAATTTGTCGGTCCTATTTGTGAAAGCACAGACAAATTTACTACGGTAAAAAATTTCCAAAAATTAAATGAAAAAAATTTTGTCGCTATTTGTGATGTTGGTGCATACGGAACATCATTATCATCAAATTATAATATTAGACCAAAGCCAATGGAAATACTTATTAAGAGTTCTAAAATAAAGATTATTAAAAAAAGACAAAAATTATCTGATTTAATGTAACATTTAAAAAATGTTAAGAAATTTCATATTTAATATATTTTTTTTTACAGGAATATTTTTTATATCAATAGTATTTCTGCCATCTTTAATCTTGCCTCAAATTGTGGTTATCTTTGGAGGAAAATTAATGGGTTGGTGGGCTAGTTTCTGTTTAAGAGTAATTATGTCTACGAAAATTGAAGTAATAGGTAAAGAGAACATAATTGAATATGAAAAATTTTTTATCGCTGCATCACATCAATCAATGTTTGAAACTTTTTTTCTTCAAACAATCTTTAATTCACCAGTTTTTGTATTAAAAAAAGAACTTTTGCAAATTCCAATTTTTGGGTGGTATCTTCGAAAAATTGGATCAATTTCGATTGATAGAAACAAAACAACAAAAAATAATTTAGGTTTTTTTGAAAAAATCCAAAATTTTATAAAAATTTCCAAAAGACCTTTAATCATATTTCCTCAGGGTACAAGGGTAGATCCTAATGAAAGACCATCATTTAAAAAAGGTGTTGGGAGAATTTATGCAGAGTTAAAAATAAGTTGTCAACCAGTAGCAATAAACTCGGGGTTTGTTTGGCCTAAAAAAGGTTTAAAAAAACCTAACAAAAAAATTACTATTTCTATCCTTCCAGCTATAAACGTTGGGATAGATAAAGATGAATTCGTAAAAAATTTAGAAAAAAAAATATACTCTGAATTGAACAAAATTTGTTAGCCTTTCATCGGCATTACAACATAAATACTGTCAAAATCACTTGGATCTTTTATTAAAGCTGGTGATCCAGTATCATTAAAAAAAATTTCAATTTGTTCACCATCTAGCTGTGATGCAATATCAATTAAATATCTAGAATTAAAACTTATTTCTAACTCATGTTCAAATTTTACAGCTAAAGTTTCATTTCCATCTCCACTATTAGTATTATTCACTGACAAATTCAGAGTGTCTTTTGATAAAATAAATTTAACTCCATCTTTTTTATCAAGAGAAACTGAAGCAACACGATCTACAGATCCTAAAAAAGACTTTAAATCAATCTCAAGTTTTTTTTGATTATTCTTGGGAATAACTTGTATATAATTAGGAAATTTACCATCAATTAATTTTGAAATCAAAATACTATTATTTATTTCAAATTTAATTTTAGACTTAGCATTTGAAATTTTGACATCTCCATCATAATTATCAAGTAAAGAACATAGTTGAAAAATTGTTTTTTTCGGTAAAATTATTGGTTCAAAATCAATTTTCTCATCTAATCTAATTTTTGAAATGGACATTCGATGGCTATCTGTTGAAACAGCTGTAAGATAATTTTTATCATCTACCTCGGTTTGATGAAAATAAATTCCACTCAAATAATGTCTCGTCTCATCATTTGAAACAGAAAATTTACACTTATTTAATAATTTTAAAAATTTTTTTGAATAAATAGTAAATTCATTCTCTTTAAAATTTCCATCAGTTAACGGAAATTCTGAGGGGCTGATACAATTTAAATTAAAAATTGATTTTTCTGACTCTAATTGAAGTTTATTTTTATCAGTTAATGATAAATTTATTTTTTTTCCTGAGGTAAATTTTCTTACAATATCGTACATGGTAGATGATATGGTTGTGGTTTTGCCCTCTTCAATAATTTCAATGTTATCAATTTGATGAATAAAAATTACATCCAAGTCCGTAGCTGTAATTATTAACTTTGATTGGCTTGTTTCTAGCAATACATTAGATAATATTTCCAACGTACTTCTTTTTTCAACAATTCCCTGACAATAATTAAGGGCTTGTTGTAGGTCTTGTTGATTTACATTAAATTTCATTATCTTTATTATTGTATAATATTTGACTTTTTAGTTTATTAATATTTTCAACCATTTCTGGGTCTTTTTCTTTCAATTTTTCTATTGTCTTAACAGAATGGATAATGGTTGTATGGTCTCGGTTTGAAAATTCTCTTCCAATTTCTGGTAATGATTTTGAAGTTAAAATTTTAGTTAAATAAATCGCTGTTTGTCTTGGTCTAACTAAATACCTCGATCTTCTAGATGATAGCATTTCATTTTTACTAATTTTAAAGTATTTACAAACTACTGTTTGAATCAAATCAATTGTTACTTTATTTTCTGATAAATTTAGTAAATCTTTTAATACTACTTTTGTTTCAGATAAATTTGGCACTTTATTATAGATTCGAGAAAACGAAACTACTCTATTAATTGCACCAACTAATTCTCTTAGGCTAGCTGTGATTTCAGTGCTTATATAGTCTTGAATTTCATTTGAAATTTTGACTTGGCCAGAATAAAGTTTATTTAATTCATTTGTTTTGTGCTCAACAATTTTTCTTCTAAGCTCATAATCTGGTTTTTGAATATCAACAACTAAACCACCAGAAAATCTTGATTTAATTCTTTCCTGAATTCTTAACAATTTATTTGGTGCTCTATCCGCTGAAACTATAATTTGAGAACCTTTATCTAAAAGCGCATTGAAAGTATGAAAAAACTCTTCTTGCATAGCTTCTTTTCCATTCATAAATTGAATATCATCTATTAACAAAACATCGGTATTTCTAAAATATTCCTTAAATTTCACCATATCATTAGACTTTATTGACTTTACAAATTGATACATAAATCTTTCAGCAGAAATAAACATGACTTTGTTTTTATCTTTTAATTCAAGCCCTATAGCATTTAACAAATGAGTTTTTCCCATTCCAACCCCACCATATATATAAAGTGGATTATAATGAGAAATATTTTCTGAAACTTTTAATGACGCTTCGTACGCAAGTTTATTGCTCGATCCAGTAATAAAATTATTAAAACTTTTATTTAAGTCAATCCGATTATATTGCAAATAAGAATCTTTAATAAAAGATATATTTTCTAAATTTTTTGAATTTTCTATTTTTTTTATTTTTTCTTGGCCATTAAACAACTCTTGATCTGCAATTTTAAACTCAATTCTTATTATATCCTTTTTATAATTTCTAATTATTTGTAGAATCTGATCCAAGTACCTTGATGTAATCCAATCTCGAATAAATCTTGTTGGTACAGTTAATAAAATATAGTTATTAAACTCCTCTAAAAAATTAATTTTTTTAAGCCAGCTTTCATATATTTCTTTTCCTAATTTATTTTTCATTTGAACTTGGACTGAACTCCAATCCAAAGTCTGAGTTTTTGAATTTTCGAAATTTTTATTTATAATTGTGTTGTTCATAATCTTTAGGAAAGAGACTCCACTTAGAAGTATATAAAAATTTTTGCAACAAATTAATTTTAAAATAAAAAAAAAAATTAAATCTCTGATTGTGTAAATGTAAATATGATAAATAAAAAATTTTGTTAATTTAAATTTGAAGTTGTTAACTGCTTTTATATTTATTTACTATATCTAAATATAGATGATTAATTCTGATTTAATATATATGATGTGAGTTATTCAGGTTGTATCAACTCTTACTTTAAAAAAAATTTATATAGCTGATATTTTTTTTGTAATTCTTGAAACGTTTCTGGAAGCATTTTGTCTTTTAATGATACCAGTTTTTGCAATTTTCATTAATTCTGAATTCAACTTAGGGAGGTATTTAATAGCCTCACTTTTTTTCTTACCATCAATTAACAGATTCATTTTCTTTAGGGCAATTCTATACCTGCTTTTTCTTGCTTTATTAACAGTTGTTTGTTTTGAAATTCTACGAATTCTTTTAATTGCTGATTTTGTGTTAGCCATATGCGCAGGGGGTATAACTTGAGAATTAATAACGGTCAATCAAATTATTGTTTATTTTTGACAAATATTACAAAAAAAAGACGATCTTTTGCTAAATATTTTTTTTTTAATTCTTCCATCACAATTTATTCTTTTACAATTAAGACCTTCTCTTTGATAAACATAGAAATTATTTTGAAAAGTTCCATGTTTTCCATCTGTATTTTTAAAATTTTTAATACTAGACCCACCCTTGTTAATTGCATCCATCAATATTTTTTTAGAATTTCTAATTATGAGTCCACATTCAGTTTTATTAAGTAATTTAGCTTTTTTATTTGGGTTTATTTTAGATTTAAATAAAATTTCACTAGCATAAATATTACCAATACCTGATACAAATTTTTGGTCTAATAAAAAACTCTTTATATTTTTATTCTTTCTTTTAAAAAATTTTAATAAGTATTTAACATTAAAATGTTTATCAAAAGGTTCATACCCTAAATGATTTAATCTTTTTTTTAAATCTTTCTTATTTTTTAGCAGCTCAAAGAATCCAAATCGTCTTGGATCATTATAAATAATTTTTAAAGAGTCAAATATTAATTCAATATGATTATGTTTGTTTGGAAGACATGGTGAATTATAAAAACTAGCATTTGTAAATTTTAAAAATTTTTTTTTATAAATAATATGAATAGTCCCCGACATACCAAGATGTATTAAGCAAATTTTTTCTCCAGACAAATAAATAATTAAATATTTTGAAAACCTATCTACTTTAATAATCTTTTTATTTTTAATACTGTTTTCAAAATTAAATGGTATTTTAAATCTTAAATTTCTATTTCTAACAATTACTTTTTTTATGGTTTTATGTATAATGTTTTCATTTAAAGATTGTTTTACAACTTCTACTTCTGGTAATTCTGGCATTTGATACTATATTGATAATATAAAATTATTTATGCAACAATACCTTCAAAATAAAAAAGGGCTAGTAGAAAGCGTATTTGATAGTGTCTATGATAGATATGACCTAATGAATGATTTTATGTCTTTTGGGATTCATAGAATATGGAAAAAAAACTTAGTCCATATGATGAAGCCATCATCTGATAAAAAACTTATTGATGTGGCTTGCGGAACAGGAGATATAGCAAAACTATATTTAGATAATACTGATAGAAAATCTTTTGTTACGTGCGTGGATCCAAATGAGGGCATGATTACCAAATGTAAAGTAAAATTAGCAAAATATAAAAACATTGAATGGGCTACTGCAGCAGCTGAGAGACTTCCGTTTCCTAAGAATACATTTGATTTTTATAGTATAAGCTTCGGACTGAGAAATACAAAAAATTTAAATAATTCACTTTCAGAAGCCTATAGAGTACTAAAACCGGGAGGAAGATTTTTATGTTTAGAATTTTCTAAAATTCAAAATTCAAATTTAAATTTACTTTATAAAAGTTACTCAAAATTAATTCCAGTAATTGGCAAAATTGTAGTTGGCAAAAAAGAACCATATGAATATTTAATAAAAAGTATAGACAATTTTATAAATCAAGAAGAGCTACTTTTATTAATGAAAGAAAAAAATTTTCAAAATTGTAACTATCGTAATTTATCTGGTGGAGTCGTTACTATTCATAGTGGTTGGAAAATTTGATGATTAAAAAAATAATTACATTATTTAAATTAGGAAGAAAGGTAGCAAAATCAGATATCCTAAAAATTGTATCTAAATTTCAAGAACCACCTATTTTTATTAATATTTTATTTAAAATTTTAGCATTTTCCATTTCAGAAAAAAAAACAGGTTGATTTAAATCAAGATGAGGGAGATCGACTTTCTAACTCTTTAGAGTCCATGGGCACTACTTTTATTAAGTTAGGCCAATTTCTTGCTACAAGACCGGACATCATTGGTGAACAGTTATCAAAAAAATTAGAAAATTTACAAGATAAACTCCCACCTTTTCATATAGAGCAGGCAAAAGAAATAATTAAAAAAGATTTAGGTGATAATACTTATAATTCAATAATTAATTTAAGTGAACCTGTCGCGGCAGCTTCTATAGCGCAAGTTCATAAGGCACAAATAAATGATAATGGCATAATTAAAGATGTAGCTATTAAAATTTTAAGACCTAACATAAAAAAAATTTTTAATGAAGAAATTGATGCAATGATGTTATTTGCATTTTTAGTTGAGTCATTCATAAAGAAAACAAAAAGACTAAAATTACTTGAGGTTGTATTTCTACTTAAAGAAATTACAAATCTTGAAATGGATCTTAGATTTGAAGCAGCTGCAGCAAATGAATATGCAGAAAATACAAAAAACGATGCTGGATTTAAAGTGCCTCAAATTTATTGGAATTTTACAAGTGAAAACGTAATGACTCTTGATTGGATAAATGGTGTTTCGATAAGAGAAACTGATGAAATAAAAAACAGAAATTTTGATACAAATAAAATTGCTTCAGATATAATTCAACATTTTTTGAGACATGCTGTAAGGGATGGTTTTTTTCATGCAGATATGCATCAAGGAAATATTTTTATCGATGACAACGGACATATTGTTCCTATTGATTTTGGTATAATGGGGAGACTGGATAAAATGAGTAAAAGATTCTTAGCGGAGATTTTATTTGGATTTATTCAGAGAGATTACAAAAAAGTTGCTGAAGTACACCTTATAGCTGGCTTAGTACCAGATAAAGTTCCAATTGATGATCTTGCGCAAGCTCTTAGATCGATTGGTGAGCCTATATTTGGCCAAGCTGTAAAGGATATATCTGGTGGCAAACTATTAAAACAATTATTTGATGTTACTGAAAAATTTAATATGCAAACACAACCTCAATTATTAATGCTACAAAAAACAATGGTAGTTGTCGAAGGGGTTGCTAGAAAATTAAACCCAAATACTAATATTTGGACCACCTCAAAACCTGTTTTAGAAAATTGGCTTAGACAGACAAAAGATCCGTTAAAGAATATTAATGAAACGCTATATAATACAACTGAAGCAATTAAACGCTTACCTGAATTGCCTGAAGTTATGGATAAAGCAAATAAGGCTCTATCGTATCTTGCAAGTGGTCAAATACCTCAAAATTCCAACTCTTATGTAGAACTAAATAACAAAAAGTCAGAAATGATGGCTTTTAGAAATCAATCTATTATTGGTTTTTTAATCCTTGTAATTTTTGGTCTATTGGTATTTTAATTCAGCCGATGAAAGATTTAACGAACAAAAAAGTTTTATTAATTATTTGTGGTGGAATTTCTGCATATAAGAGCCTTGAAACTATTAGGTTACTAAAAAAAAGTAATGCACAAATTAAAACTATTCTAACCAAAAATGCTAAAGAATTTGTAACACCATTATCAATTGCTTCTTTATCTCAAGGTAAAGTTTATGAAGATCTATTTAACTTAGAAAATGAAACAGAAATGGATCATATTGCTTTATCTAGATGGGCTGATGTAATTATTGTTGCTCCAGCAACTGCTAATATTATTTCAAAGCTTAGTCAAGGTTCTTCCGATAATCTTGCTACAACTGTGATATTAGCCTCAAACAAAAAAATTTTTATAGCCCCAGCAATGAATGTTAGAATGTGGGAACATCAATCAACTAAGAAAAATATAAATTTATTAAAGGAATATGGGTATAAAATTATTGGTCCAGTAATAGGTGAAATGGCATGTGGTGAATATGGTGAAGGAAAAATGCTAGAACCATCAATTATATTTGATGAAATTAATAATTTTTTAACTCAGCAATTCAAAAATAATAAATTCAAAGCTTTAGTAACAGCAGGGCCAACAAATGAATATATAGATCCTGTTAGATTTATAACAAATAAATCAAGTGGAAAACAAGGTTATGAAATAGCAAAATCTCTTGCTAGAAGAGGGTTTGATACTACATTAATATCTGGGCCTACAAATCTTAAAATTACTGAAAAAATAAATTTAATCAAAGTTGAAACGGCTCAGGAAATGTTTGAAGTGACACAAAAAAATTTACCATCTGATGTAGCTATATTTACAGCCGCTGTAGCAGATTTTAAGATAAAAAAAGAAAAAAATAAAATAAAAAAAGAAAAAAACTTTTCAATTAATTTAGAAAAAAATATCGATATATTAAATTATGTTTCCAACCATAATTATATGAGACCAAAATTAGTTATTGGTTTTGCAGCAGAGACTAATGATTTAGACAAAAATGCAGAAAAAAAACTAACAAATAAAAATTGTGATTGGATTATTGCTAATGATGTTTCAAAAAATAATAGTGGTTTTAATTCTGATTATAATGAAGTCACTATTCATTACAAAGACACTAAGAGAAAAAAAGAAAAACTTTCATTAAAAAAAAAGTCAGAGATTTCAGAAGAAATTGTAGATAGAATAGTCACTCAAATCAATTGATGACCAAAGTACTAATAAAAAAATTAGATTCAGCTGTAATACTCCCAGATTATAAAACTGATGGTGCATCTGGAATGGATCTTGTTGCTTTTATAAAAAAACCTATAATAATAAACCCTAAAACATCTTCAATAATCCCTACTGGTCTCTCTGTGGCTTTCTCAGAAGATTATGAGATCCAAATCAGGCCAAGATCGGGTTTGGCTGCTAAAAATAATATTAGTGTTTTAAATACTCCTGGCACTATTGACAGTGATTATAGAGGTGAAATCAAAATTATACTTTATAATCATGGAAATGATGATTTTATTGTAAATAATAATGATAGAATAGCTCAAATGGTTTTAGCTCCTGTCATTAAAATAGAATTAGAAGAAACTAATAATTTGCCTAAGACTATAAGAGGAGAGGGTGGATTTGGTTCAACAGGTAAATGAAAATAAATTTTGATCAAAATCTAATTAAAAGATTTTCAAGACAAATAATTCTCAAAGATATAGGCGCTATAGGTCAAAAAAAAATTTTAACATCAAAAGTTTTAATAATTGGAATGGGAGGTTTAGGTTGTCCAGTGGCCGAGTTCTTAACTAGAGCTGGCGTAGGTTTATTGGGAATAGTTGATTATGATAAAGTTGAACTTTCAAATATTCATCGGCAAAGCTTGTATAATTTTAATGACATAAATAAATCTAAAGTGAAAGTTGCTAAAAAAAAATTAAGTAAAATAAATGCCAAAACAAAAGTTAACTGCTACAAAATAAAATTAAATCAAAATAACTTTAAAAAAATAATAAAAGACTACGATTATATTATCGATGGAACAGATAATTTCAAAACAAAATTTTTGATTAATGATTTTAGTCTAAAGTTCAAAAAATTTCTGGTTACAGGCGCAATAAGTAAATTTGATGGACATATATTTACCTTCAATTTTAAAAATAATAGAAATCCTTGTATTAGATGTTTTTTTCAGGAAGAAGAAATTTCAGACGATATACTAAATTGTGAGCAAGAAGGAATACTTGGTACTGTTGCAGGCATTATTGGATTAATTCAAGCTAATGAAATTTTAAAGAAAATTTTAAATGTAGGTAAAACCTTAGATGGTTTCATTTTAATTTTGGATTTACTTAATCTTAATTTCAGAAAAGTAAAAATAAATAAGAGAAAAAAATGTTTATGCAATTAACAGTAAAATATATAATTATATTTTTAATTTTAATTACATCTTCAGTCACTATTGCAGAGGAAATCTTTTTATCATTAAAAAAAAATAAAGTTAATGTCAGATATGGTCCAAGTATAAATTCACCTATAAAATTTGTGTATAAAAAAATTCATCTACCAATTAAACAAATAGATAAAAAAGAAAATTGGAGAAGAATAATAGATCTAAAAAATAATAGTGGCTGGATACACTGGTCGCAATTAAAACCTGTAAATTCTGTGATACCACTTGAAAATAAAATTTTATTTAAAAAACCCTCAAGTTTTTCAAAACCATTAGCTAGAATAGAAAAAGGAAGAATTTTAATTATCCAAAAATGTGATGGTATTTGGTGTAAAATAAAATCTGAAAAATTTAAAGGTTGGATAAAAACAGATAATGTTTGGGGTATAATTAATTAAAATCTGCTGATAGAGATTTTATTGTTTCATCATTTAATTTTGTTAAATGAGAATACTCATTATGATCAATTCCAAGTTCAATTTTTGATGTATTGGTTTTAAATTTATTTATTTGATCAACATTAAATTTAAAATGTATAAATTGAACTGATGAAGCTTTTCCTTCTCCAGAAGTTCTATCTACATCTTTTTCAGGGACAGCTTTTATTAACTCTCCATTTACTTTCATATAAACTTTTTCTTCAATTCCACCAACCTTCCCTAAAAAAGCTGATCTAGAAACTGGATTGTCTATCTCAAACATTAGTGTAGCTACTAATTCTTTTCCATCAGGTATTAGAGGATTGTATGCTATTAATTCATCTTTCAATTGATCATCCCCACCTTTTTCTATGTAAAGCATCTCTTGAACTTGTGCTAGCATTGTTTCGAAACTTTCAAAATAAAAAGTTGCATAAGGGCCTAGAGAAATTCTTCTATTTTTTTTAAATTCAACAATATTTTTTCTTAATTCTTTTCTCTGTTTTGCATAAATATCTAAAGGTATGATGTCTATTTTTTCAATTACTCTTTTGTCTTTTGGCATTCCTACAACCTATAACTTTTTGCAATTAGTTCGATGGGGTGTACTGCCTCATCGTTTGAGATATTTGTATCGGCCTCTAACTGTTTTAAATGTTTACCTGCTAATGGGCAATCTGAAGCCATATACTTATTATCTTTATTTTTAATTTGTCTTGCTGTTGGTCTTCCAACTTTTTTTGCTAAATCATAGGTATTTTTCATTACCCCAAAAGTTCCTCCATGGCCGGCACATCTTTCTACTACATCTATTTTAGCATTTGGTATCAATTTTAACATGTCTCTCGCTTTGTTGCCCATATTTTGGGCTCTAGCGTGACATGCATGATGAACAGTAACTCCACCATCTATTTCCTGAAGACCTTCGGCTAACCCCTCATTTTTGGATATATCAACTACATATTCATCAATATCCATTACGTTAGATGATAATTTTTTTATATTTTCATCATTTGGTAGTAATAGTGGCCACTCGAACTTTAACATTAAACCACAGCTGGCTGTAAGTGTTATCACTTTATATCCCTTATCAATCCATTCTAACAAATCTTTAGAAACTTTTTTTGCCTGTTCGACAACTTTTGGTAAATCTGCTTGCTCTAAAAATGGCATTCCACAACACCCCGGGTAGGCTTCTTCAACTTCTACGCCGTTTTTTTTTAGAACTTTTAAAGCCGCAACACCTGTATTTTTTTTATTAAAATTAACAAAGCAAGTTGTGTATATTACTACTTTTCTATCTATATTTGTATTTTTAAAATTTATTTTATCTTTATTATTTTTAAAAAAATTTGTAAATGTTTCTGAGTTATATTTTGGTAAATAAACCCTTTTATCAATACCCATTATAATCTCTAATATTTTTCTTAAAAATTTGTTTTTAATATCAGATACCCAATTAATTAACTTTGAAAATATTATGCCAATTTTTGCATTCCTGTCTATTTGGGCCAATTGTACAGGTACATTAGATAGTTTACCTAATTTTTTTTGAGCAGTTCTATACCTTAACATTAGGTGAGGAAAATCTAAATTAAAATCATGTGGAGGTACATATGGACATTTAGTCATAAAACACATATCGCATAAAGTACATGAATCTACGACTTTATCAAATTGTTCACTTTTTAAACTTTCGACATCCTCATTTTTAGACTCATCAATCATGTCAAATAATTTAGGAAATGAGTCACAAAGATTGAAACATCTTCTACAACCGTGACAAATATCAAACACTCTTCTCATTTCAAGATCTAGTTTTTCAGGATTTAAAAAATCAGGATGTTCAAAATCAATTGGGTGTCTAATAGGTGCTTCTGTGCTTCCTTCTTTGCTCATATGATAAACCTTAAAATAGTGATTAATGATAAATAGATTAAAATTATTGGTTCATTAATCCAACATTTAATTATTTGTACAAATTTTACTTCCATTTTTTTTGAAGTTTGAATTATTTTAGTGGGCAATGAAACGCCCACTAAATAATGATGATTAACTGATGGACTCTAAAGTTTTTTGGAATTTACCAGCATGAGATTTTTCAGCTTTTGCTAATGTTTCAAACCAATCAGCAATTTCTTCGAAACCTTCTTCTCTAGCAGTTTTTGCCATACCAGGGTACATGTCTGTATATTCATGTGTTTCACCTTGAACAGCTGATGCTAAATTAGCTTTTGTTTCACCAATTGGCAATCCTGTTGCTGGATCTCCAACTTCTTCTAAGTACTCAAGGTGTCCGTGCGCATGGCCTGTTTCACCTTCAGCTGTTGATCTAAATACAGATGCAACATCATTGTATCCCTCGATGTCAGCTTTTTGAGCAAAGTAAAGATACCTTCTGTTTGCTTGGCTTTCACCAGCAAATGCAGCTTCTAGATTTTCTTTTGTTTTAGTTCCTTTTAATGACATTTTAATCTCCTTAATTATTAGGAAAATATATAATGATTCTAAACTGTAAGTCAATAGTTTAGAATAATTATAATATAGTTTTTAAACTATTGAAATTATTATATTATTTCTGATTTTGATTATCACTCGCAACTTTAATCAAAACTTCAATTGAATTAATTTTTTTGCCTGTAATATTTTCTTTAATATTTATTTTTTCAATATTTTCATTATCACAATCAATCAACTGATTAGTATCTTCATCAAAAAAATGATGGTGGTTAGTTGTATTTGTATCAAAATAGCTTTTATCACTGTTAATTGAAATTTCTTTTAAATATCCTTTATCTTTAAAAGCATGGACCGTATTGTACACTGTAGCTAAAGATATTTTCTCATTAAGTTGTTCAGAAATTTTTTTTGCAAGGTCGTTTATTGTAAAATGAAATGTATTTTCTCTATTAAACAAAACCTCACAAATTTTAAGTCTTTGCTTTGTTGGTCTTAGTCCTGATAGTCTTAATTTGTCAATAAAATCGCTATTTTTTATCATTGTAAATTATAATAATTCTAAACTATATGTATATTATAATTTAATAAAATCAAGTATTAAGGTTGTTCAATTTTATGAAAAAAAACTCCTATTCATATGATGAGCTTATAAATTGTGGAAATGGAGGTCTTTTTGGCCCTGGAAATGCAAAATTACCACTTCCACCAATGCTTATGTTTGATAGAATTACTGAGATTAATGATAGCAATGGTGCTTTTAAAAAAGGAATTATAAAAGCAGAATTGGATATTAAAAAAGATCTATGGTTTTTTGATTGTCATTTCAAAGAGGATCCGGTGATGCCTGGATGCTTAGGCCTTGATGCTATGTGGCAACTTGTAGGGTTTTATTTGGGATGGATTGGAAACCCAGGAAAAGGAAGAGCTTTAGGGGTGGGGACTGTTAAATTTACAGGAGAAGTTTTACAAAAAGTAAAATTAGTTAAATATGAAATCAATATGAAAAAAATTATGTCGCCAGGCGGAACAACTGTAGGACTTGCTAATGGTGTAGTTTTAGCAGATGAAAAAAAAATATATTCTGCAGATAGTTTAAAAGTAGGTTTATTCAAGTCATGAGAAGAGTTGTAATTACAGGATTGGGGATAGTTTCTTGTTTAGGTAATAACCAGGAAGAGGTTCATCAGTCATTATTGAATTCAAAGTCAGGAATTACATTTTCAGAGGAATATAAAGAACATAATCTTAAAAGTCATGTACACGGAAAACCTGACATAAAACTTGAAGATTATGTTGATAGAAAAACAATAAGATTTATGGGTTCTGGGTCAGCTTATAATTATATAGCTATGAAAGAGGCTATCAAAGACTCTGGTCTTGAAGATAAAGAAGTAAGTAATTTTAAAACTGGAATAGTTATGGGCTCAGGTGGGCCCTCAATTGAAAATGTAATATTGGCAGCAGACAAAACTAGAGCTAAAACTCCAAAATTAATGGGGCCTTTTATTGTCCCAAGAACAATGGCTAGTACTGCATCAGCGACACTTGCCGTTCCTTTTAAAATTAAAGGAACAAACTATACAATGAGTTCTGCTTGTGCAACAAGTGGTCATTGTATTGGCAACTCTATGGAATTAATTCAAATGGGAAAACAAGATATAGTTTTTGCAGGTGGTAGTGAAGAAATTCACTGGGCAATGACCGCTATGTTTGATGCTATGACTGCATTGTCATCAAAATATAATGATGCTCCAACGACAGCCTCAAGAGCTTATGACAAAACTAGAGATGGTTTTGTAATTGCTGGTGGTGGTGGAGTGTTGGTACTTGAAGAATACGAACATGCTAAAGCAAGAGGTGCCAAAATATATGCAGAATTAACAGGTTATGGGGCAACTTCAGATGGGTATGATATGGTAGCACCATCAGGCGAAGGAGCAGTTAGATGTATGAAAATGGCGATGGCAACTGCTAAAAATAAAATTGATTATATCAATACTCATGGAACATCTACTCCTGTTGGAGATATTACAGAGCTAAATGCAGTTAAAAATACTTTTGGAGACAACATTCCAAAAATTAGTTCAACTAAATCCCTATCAGGACATCCTTTAGGAGCTGCATCAGTACATGAAGCAATATATTGTTTAATAATGATGAAAAATAATTTTATTACTGGATCAGCAAATATTAGTGAAATGGATGAAGAGGCTAAAAAATTTCCAATAGTTGCTAAAACAGAAACTGGTTTAACTTTAAATACAATTATGTCTAATAGTTTTGGTTTTGGTGGAACTAATGCTGCTTTAATATTTGAAAAGATTTAATTTATGAGTTTAATGAAAGGTAAAAAAGGATTAATCATGGGTGTTGCCAATGAAAGATCTATTGCCTGGGGCATCTCTCAAAAACTTGCAGAGGCAGGTGCTGAATTAGCATTTACATATCTAGGTGATGCTCTAAAGAAAAGAGTAATTCCTTTAGCTGAAAAATTAAATTCAAATGTCACATTTAGTTGTGATGTTGAAAATAAAGATGAAGTAGTAAAATTATTTGAAGATATTAAATCTCAGTGGGGTGAAATTGATTTTGTAGTTCACGCAGTTGCATTTTCAGATAAATCAGAGTTATCCGGTGAATATTTAAACACAACAAGAGAAAATTTTTTAAGAAGTATGCTGATTTCATGCTTCTCATTTACTGAGGTTGCAAAAGAAGCATCTAAAGTGATGAAAAAAGGTGGAAGTATGTTAACTTTAACCTACGAGTCTACTAAAGCTATTCCAAATTATAATGTAATGGGTGTTTGTAAATCGGCTCTTGAAGCAAGCGTGAAGTATCTTGCTAGAGATTTAGGTGTAAAAGGCATGAGAGTTAATGCTATAAGTGCTGGACCTATTAAAACACTAGCAGCTTCGGCAATTGGAGATGCAAAGTTTTTATATAAATGGAATGAAGACCATTCTTTTCTTAAAAGAAACGTAGATATCCATGATGTTGGAAATTCAGCATTATATTTATTGAGTGACCTTGCAAACGGTGTAACTGGTGAAATTCATTATGTAGATGCTGGTTATAACAAAGTTGGAATGCCAGACCCTAAAAACATAACTTAAAAAACAGGGGCGTTCTGTTGCCAGGTGCCCCTTAAATTTATTCAGCTGCTTGTTTCATAGAAAGTTTAACTTTACCTCTATCGAAACCAATCACTTTAACTTTAACTTCGTCACCTTCTTTAACAACGTCAGTTACTTTAGCAACTCTTTTATCCGCAAGTTCTGAAATATGAACAAGTCCATCTTGTTTTCCTAAGAAATTAACAAATGCACCAAATTCCATAATTTTCATAACTTTACCTGAGTAGATTTTATTCAGTTCAGCTTTAGCGGTGATGTCTTTAATCATTTGCATAGCAATATTTCTAGAATCTTCATCTGGCGCAGCAACCGTTACGATCCCTTCATCATTTACATCAACTTTAGCACCTGATTTTTCAACAATCTCTCTAATCGTTGCACCACCTTTTCCAATTACAGCAGCAATATCTTTTTTATCAACAGTTACTTGCTCCATTTTTGGAGTGTGTTTACCAACATCATCTCTTGAAGCGGATAATGCTTTATTCATTTCTCCTAAAATATGAACTCTTCCATCTTTTGCTTGGCTTAATGCTTGTTCCATAATTTCAAATGTAATACCAGTAATTTTGATATCCATTTGAAGTGAAGTAATCCCATCTTTAGTTCCAGCAACTTTAAAGTCCATGTCTCCCAGGTGATCTTCATCACCTAAAATATCTGATAAGACACTAAAATCATCGCCTTCTTTAATTAACCCCATAGCAATACCTGCAACTGGCTCTTTAATAGGCACACCAGCATCCATTAATGCTAAA
>MDTG01096099.1_pt1 | contig 22713 bp, 1 predicted proteins | sample 811421 | NCBI WGS metagenome assembly MDTG01 (sample SAMN05326645, study PRJNA326480) | marine metagenome | isolation source: seawater | place: Pacific Ocean: South East | collected 2011
CTGACATAATTAATATTAATAATATTATAAAAAAATATACAAACAAAGTTGAAGGTAACTGCTTATACAGACACCAAAGTAACTTTATACAATTTGAAAAAGGCAATCGTTATGATAATAAATTAATATTAAGAAATAACTTTTTTAATATTGTGAAAGATGCCAAAAATATATTAGAGATAGGACTAAATGGTGGACATTCTATGGCAATTTTTTTGTTATCAAATCCTAAATTAGAAGTTTTATCATTTGATATATGTCAGCACAATTATGTAAAAGATATAGCTAATTATTATAAAAATAAATACAATTTTAATTTTGTTGAAGGTGATTCTTTAATTACAGTTAAAGAATATAATAATGATAAAAAATATGATATTATACATATTGACGGTGGTCACTCTGAAAAATGTGTTATAAATGATTTAATTAATTGTAAAAAATTTGCTCACAAAGATACCTTAATGATTTTTGATGATACAAATGCCCCTCATATTTCACAAATTATAAACAAATATTGTAAAAACAACTTCATAAAAGAAATAGACTATTCCGATAATTTAAAAAAATGTTTTTTCCATAGAATATTTAAATATAATATATAAAGTCGGCGTTTTAAATGTTCAAAGGTGTAAAATATTCACCATATTTATCATATAATCAACCAGTATTAGTATAAGATTATTACTATAATTTATAGTATTTATAACAATGAAGTTATTTTTTTATTTCAATTTGTGTATTATTAATGCTTTTTCAACAAAAAGATATATTCCTAAATCAAATTTAGCAATTTTTGGAGTTACTGGTAAAACTGGTCAATGTGTCTTAAATCAAGCGTTAAGTATGAATAAGGGGGTATATTCTCTTGTGAGACCTAAAAATAAGTTAAACATAGAATCAACTGATTTTCATACTATTTATAAAGGAGATGTTTCTTGTTTTGAAGATGTAAAACAAGTATATAATGGAAATGTAATATCTGGTACAATTATTTGCTTAGGTGGAGCTACTTCAGAAGTTGGTAAATCAATGTTAACAGATGGTACAAAAAACATTATTCAATGTATTAAAGAGTCTAAATTAGCATCTAATAGAATTGTAATTGTTACATCGATAGGAGCTGGGGATAGTGTCGATGAACCTCCATTATTTTTTCAAATACTTATGAAAACAGTTCTTAAAGATGCTTTTATAGATAAAAATAATCAAGAAGCTTTATTTTTAGATGACAAAGGAATTGGTAGTGGTTTAGAATTTGTAATTGTGCGTCCAAGTGGACTTACTGATGATTATTTAAAAAAAATATGTATAATCAATAAAGGTTCTGGAACAATACCAAGAATGAGTGTTGCAGATTTTCTTATTAATGCTATTTATGATAAGACTTTCCCCTATATAAATAGTGCGGTTTGTATTACTTCACAAGAAAAGGAAACTTCTGGTGAACCATTTGTACCAAAAATTTAATTAATTACGGTGATTGTTCCATTTTATACTATTTAAACGCGGTGTTTTAGTGTTCCGAAACTTTAGAATTATTAGCGAATTTATTATGGCCATGCTGTGTTTAAAAATTCTGCAATTTGAGAATCGTTGGCACATTTAAAATCCCAAACGACCGATTTATATTCAAATCCGTGATTCGTAATTCCGGCGTTTTCAGCTGGAAAATTGTTTGGGTGGGAACCCAAATTAGTTCCATTTATAAATAATATATTACCCGATTCTCTCGAGCTCGGGACTTGGTTTTCAGGAGACGTGAACAGCCTCCAATTGTTCCCGGACCACCGCCCGCCGACATTTTGCCCAGTTACATATGCAAAATGATTACTAGCAGTCCAAGTATGACCATCACCATAAGAACTCTTTTTATAAACAGCTAAAGACAACCCGGTTCCGTCACCGACTTTTCCATCATTTCCACTTCTTAAAATCATACAAAACTCGTCATCTTGTTGCAATACAGAACTATTAAACCCAGTCATCGTTACATATGCATCATCTCGGTATTGCAATTGATTTTTTCGACCACCGCGACGCTTCGGTAGGCCATAACCACGGTATGTGAACGTTTGGATTGCGTTACCGGTAAATTGACATCTCATATATGTACCCGAGTGTGAAGTTACACTATCACCGTGGGGACTGTTTCCCCAAGAATTATTATTTGGCCGGTTATGGATAACAAAGAACGTTCCGCCGGTGAATATTGGTGTTTGTTTCGTATAACCTAAATACAACATTAGTGTCCATCCATTACGACGAGGTGACAAGTCCACCGCAGCCGGGAAACCAGGTGGTGCATTCGGTCCAAAAGTACCACCAGTTCCCTCGTTATCAGAACGTAATACCCCCATACCATATAAGTGTTGATTTTGTAACATTACATGATTAGTATTTATATCATCCAAAGCCTCACTCGGAACAGTTAAATATGCGCGGTTCGCTGGAGTTGGGTCTTCATCCCACCATCCACTGCCAAATCCTGGCTTCTCTGGTTCTGGTTCTGGTTCTGGTGCTGGTTCTGATTCTGGCTCTGGTTCAGGAGGTTTTTCTGGTTCTGGTTCTGGTGCTGGTTCTGGTTCTGGGGCAGGTTCTGGTTCAGGCTCTGGCGCAGGTTCTGGCTCTGGCTCTGGCTCATTAGACAATTCAGACATATAATCAATAATTTCATTATAAGCCAAACAACCTTTTATTACATGGAAATGGCAATATCTTGTATCTGAACTCGATGCAAAATCACCATTACTATTATTTTGCATACCGAAATACATTTTGTATATTTTTCCTTCTTTGAAAAAGTAATTTATTATATTATGTTCATTGTTACCAGGACTTAAAACATATTCATCGTAAGAGACTACATTTCCGTCAGATGGATCTGTCGAATCTGTTTGAATCACATAATATATACCCCATGGTTTTGTGTTACTATTATCAATTACAACAGCAAACCACTTATAATTTTCATTATAATCCATACTTGAACCTCCATTAGAACCAGTATTATTATTGACCGAATAATAAATTTCACTACCAGTTGTCCTGCCCTCCCATCTCCATGTATTATTATTTCCATCCCTATGAAATCTTAAAAACGAATTAGTTGATTCGACAGTACTATTTTCAGCTTGTGTCCATCCAAACATATAATCTGAAGTAAAAGCAGTTGGCATGCGAACTTTCCATACAAATGTGAAATGACCTCCATCTGTAATACTACTTATATCTAAGAATTCGTTTGTAGTACTTGCATTTACATCTGTAGAATATATATCTTTCGCTGGTCCTGGCCAATAATACCCTTGAGAATGTCCTTGTGTGTATTCAGGCCATTTGTGAGCTGGTATTGGGACAATATCTATAGAATTTATAATTCGAGGTTCAAACTCTAATTCTTCACCATACATTTTTATTTGTTCGTCACTAAAATATTCTCCAAATATATCCAGTTGTTTGTTTACGAAATTTAGTGATTCATCTGTTGTATTATATAAATTTGCTTTATTTACATAGAGAGTATAATTTGATATATCTTTTAATACTGCTGTATTTTCATAACTTTGTAATAAAGTTAACTCACCATTTATCCATTCATAAATATAACATCCCCATTCTGGGTCAACATCACTCGGACCACATCTGAATACAAATAAATAATCTTTATTTCTAACCAAACTATCAATTCGTAAATCATTTGTTCGACTTACTGTTATATTATTATCTGTAGCTGTGTTTCTCGTGTAAAGGTTAAATCCAGTATCAGTATTCTGATGTCGTGCCCAATAAAAAAGTTGGTCAGCTGTGCTTTGATATGGATTTGTACGAATATCAATCCATCGGGAGAATTGACCAATTACTCCATAATCGTATGGTATTTCTGCGGTAATAAAAACAGTCAATGATTTTTCATCTGGTTCATCTCCAAGTCTATCAAAAGTTTGAGTTAATTCTTCGTTACCACCTTGCGGTAATTGTGTTCTATTTAAACTAAGTATTGGTTCAACACCTAAAGATGAGAACCATCTAAACATTTGAAACGACGACTGGCTACGAATATGACCATACAAATACCATTTATCAACAATTTTATCAAGTATTACTCTATTAATTTCATTTCCATCAATAAACATTATTATTGTTGTTGTTGAATTATCAAAATCCTTTATCCACCTTATTCTACCAACATGACCAATCATTGAGTTTGGTGGTTTTGTTCCAGTTAAATGTTCCCAACCAGTTAAGCTTAAACCATTATTACTACCACTGAACAAATTATTTCGGTTAATTATACTCACAATTGTTGATTCTTGTTTAAAACCAAATGTTTCAATATTAGATGTTGATAAATCATTCGCATTTGTGTAAGATTCCCAATTTCCCCAAGAATTTTCACATATTCCAAGAATAAATTCCCCACCAGATATAAATTTAAATCTAATTTCACCTTTCTTTCCCTCCTCTAATGAACCAAATGAAAAATTAGAATTGTCCCATTCTCCACCAACAGACGAAATAACATTAAATCCATCAAATGTTATATTGCTTGATAATTGACTAATAGTATTACCTTCTATTATAGTGTAATTAACATACTCCGGTTCAGGTTCTGGTTCTGGCTGTGGTTCTGATTCTGGCTCTGGTTCTGGAGGTTGTGGTCCATGCACAAAATAGTCACTTAAATTATAATTTGTACCAGCAGTAAATATATACTGATTTTCGTCGATCAGATCAGTGCTATCCAAGACGGTTTGAGACATGCCGGTAATAAGACTTGTTACGTCATTAAATGCAACATTCCATACTTTGAATTTACCTATAGTACCGCGGAACCAATAATGGGAATTTTGATTTTCTATACCTCCAATTAAAAATTGTTGGGAAGTAAGTCCGGGTTCAAGAGTTGTATTTAAGGCACCCTCGTCCACCTGTACAGGATCCATTTCCCATTCACCAGCCGCATCCATTTCACCCAACTTCTTAAAAATATATAGTGTATTATTACTTCCTTGATAACTACAAGCAATTGTAGTAGTTACATTAGGATCAAGAAACAGAGTACTAGAATACCATTTCGTGTTATCGTGCGATATACCGAATGCAAATTTATTTGCATTTGCTGTTGATGGAATAGTTGTTGCCTTGATAGCAAATTCCTTCTCCTGTGTTGATTGATATCCATAACCGCCTATATATAGAATCCAGTTACTACCGTAGTTGGCAGAACCAGGTTGTAAGTTCAGTGTTAATGCTATTGTTCTATCCGCATTACCTAATATTCCTGCATCAGTTACATCTAATTGCGAAGTTACATCAATAGCAATGTCGCTGTTAAAATTAGTTCCAGTAGCATTATAATCTAAAAGAACACCGAGGCTGGGAGAACTATATACAATTGAATAATTATATATAGTTCTATATTCACCCGTATTACTCGGATTTATTCTATCATTTATACCTTCACTATTAGGAATTAAACTGGCCATGTTGGGCGAATTCGATATATAACGACCACTATCCGATACATATGTACCCGAATATATATTTACTAAACTCATTCTTAAGTATGTCGTAGATTCAAGTTCATAATGATGACCAACTAACAATGTTGATTCATCATAATAACACATATATTTGATGTTTTCGTTCCCGGAAGTATCAATACCTTGATAACCAAAATCATTACTAACATTTCTTATTAATTGATCCGATAATAACCAGTCTGACGTATAATATTTTCTTATATGCTTTTCAATTGTATCAAAATTCATTTCATAAAGATTCATATCAAATCCTAAATACTCATAATTTGCACCAAGAGTTATTGCTCCCGAATTTGTTGTGTTAATCCCTATATAAATAGCTTCTCTTCTACTAATATAACCACTTGTATATTCATATTGATGAATTAATGTGGTTGGTTGGTATTGTGCATTTCTATCATATTCATATATTCTATAATCAAACCTATTATTAACGTCACTATTTATTATTGCAATATAATAATCTTTATTTGAACTAAATGTTGTAAAATCTGGAAAATCATTTTGTATAGTTGCGTTTGCAGATAACTCATCATTATGCACATATAGTCTTAGTATACTGGAACTATGAGGCATAGTAATTTTAATCATATCAGTATTGCTATTAGTCGGTTCAGCAACACTTGTCATATGGAATACAGTTCGAGTTCCAGTTACAGTAGAAGAATTACCTGCTTCATTTGCAGCAATTCCATCTCCACCACCACCAGGTGCATTATCATTAATTCTAAATCGCAAAACAAAAGAAAACGCGGCAGAAGTACTTGGGTGAATTGATTCATAAGTATTACGATTAAAAGCTGTTTTATAACCAGCATTTTCTTGCCCATTTGAATAAACATTTCCATTTGCATATGGTAATTCATATCCAAAAAGCCTGAAATCAGACCATTCTTCTTTTAATTCGGGTTCTGGTTGTGATTGTGGTTCTGATTCTGGTTCTGGTTCTGGCGCTGGTTCTGATTCTGGTTCTGGTTCAGGCTCAGGTGGTCCTGGTTCTGCTTCTGGTTCTGGTGGCTGCATTGGTTCTGGTTCTGGTTCTGGCTCTGGTTCTGGTTCAGGCTCAGGTGGTTTCTCCTTAGTTTTCCAAGTAGATTCTAAATATTCATCAATCTGTTCATCTGTAATACATTGATAATCCCATATTACTTCTTTGTATTCAAAACCATGGTCTACAACTCCTCTACGATTACCTGTAGTATAGTTAGCATGATATCCATTTATCCACAAATCATGTCCTTCATTTCTATCAATAACCATCGTTGCAGCTATCTCCATTTTACTTAGAGCATTATCATAGTCACGAATTGTGTTATCCCAAGATAAATCAAAATCACTTTTTTTGTAAATTCTTAAAGATAAACCAGAAGTATTATTACCTCTAGCGTGATCACCACTTCTTAACACAAAAATAAACTCATTATCCTGATCCATATGATTTTGAAAGTCTTCGTCGTTGCCGTTATGACTAGTAGTCCATGCATTATTATCACCACTTTGAGTCAGAAATGTTCTGTAGGAATGACAATTTATTTTACTTGTACCACTTGTATGCCATCTACACCACATATAATTCCAGTTATTGGTATTCTGTTGCCATAAATTATGATGCATTCTAATAGTAAAAAACGAATCGTTGTTAGCTGGAATTGGTGCACTAGAATCATAATTAAAGTGTATTATAAGTGTGTATCCAGTCAAATATGGTAATTGTGAAGGTGATGGCATTTCAGCCGACTGACTATTATTACTAGCACCAGTTCCTAATACTCCAGTACCATATAAATGCTGATTTTGTAATATTACGTTATTTCCATTAATATCATTCAAAGCTGATTGGGGAACATTTAAATGCACATCTGTAGTCCACCAAAATGGTGCTTCCGGTTCTGGTTCTGGTGGCGGCATTGGTTCTGGTTCTGGTTCTGGCTCTGGTGGTCCCACTAAGTAATTACTAACTTTAAACAAAACATCATCTTCAGTAACTGCTCCCCTCAATACTTCATTTATATCGTAATAATAATTAGCCGGCTCTGTACCATTTGTTAACCCATTGAAATATATTGTATATGATGGTAAATTACCATGATAATATTTTGTATAATCTGTTGTTCCAGAATTTGTTGATAATTCCCAACTATTTCCGTGATTGGTAGTTCTAATATTAACCACCTCAATATTGCCATTGAGGTACTGGTATTGTTTACAACTAACTTCACCACCAACAGCTCTAAAGACAAACACAGCTGGACTTGTCGAACCGCCGTACGGATAAGGTATTTGGGTATTTGATATATCCTTTCCATTATAAAGGCCATAAGCAGAATTATTCCATCGAGTTCTATATTGGGCTATTTGCCCGACACCCTCTCCATGTATAACCCACAAAGTATCCCACCGACCTGCTCCCCTGATTCCAAAGCAGTAAGTTAGAAATGTAAATCCATCATTAATATAACTTGGTCTAGTAAGATCAATTTGCGTCATTACATTATACGAGAATCCCTGGTTGCTTCCCCTGTCTTCTTCGTCTTCCTTTCTGAAAATATATCCAACTTCAATTGAACTGTATTCTGGTTCTGGTTCAATAGGTAATATAAAGGTTTTTGCTAAGTCTTCTATAACGGAATCTGGTGTATTTCCCCATCTAATTTCCAACAAATTATAAGAATAATCGGATTGTTCGGCACTTGTTGATGAGTATGGCCCGTTAAAATATAGTCTATATTTCGGATTATTACCTTCAAAATAACCCCCTCTCAATGTTTGTGGCTCATTTACATAATTCTTTATTTCTAATTCAGAATTTGAATCAAGTCCATATCTTGTAAAAGTGACAATACCGTGTATAGCTTTGTATACCCACATATATTTTTTATTATTGAATGGAAATGGTATTATAACTTTGTCATCTGGATTTTGATTCGAATAGCCTCCTTTATGTGCGCTATAGTAGCCATATGGAGATGAATCATAACGACTTCGGACTTCACATAGAAAGTTACTTGTAGATGTAGAATGCTCACTAAATAATTGAAATAAAGTATCCCATTCGCCTCTACCATTATTGTTAGCATTTCCCAATATAATTATTGTAATTCCGTCTGTAACATTATATCCCCATGTTGATTCCGGTCTTGTAATATCAATCTCATGTCGGTTTCCGCCTGGGGCTCTGTTTTGATATTCAATAAATGTAGTTCCGTCATATGTTTCAGGTTCTGGTTCTGGTGGAGGAACATATATTTGTGGTTCATATTCACTTGACATAAAACTAATTACTTCATTAACACTCAAAGAACCATGAATAAGACTCATACTTGCAAATCTATGGTCTTTACTAACTACTAAATCTTGATTAAAATTTTTAACTCCAAAAGATACCTTGTATAATGATTTGTTTGGTGGAGAGTCTTCGAAGTACATCAAATGGGTGTTTGATTGTCCGATCCTCCCAGCAAATTCATTTATTGATAATACATTACCATTTGATGGATGTGGTGAATCAGTTTGAATAACTAATAATTCCCATTCCACACCATCGCTGCCCCGGGAGTTGCGCATTGCAAACCATTTATAATTGTTACTTGGTTCTAAAGCATTATTATCTGTAATTTCAGTTATATTTGTAGAATATGACCTCGATTTTATATTCCATTCCCCCTCATTTTCAGTTTTTTTAATATACATTTGATATGTAAGATTTGCACGAGTGTCAAAATCATCATCTAAATCATCATTACGAGTACACACTGAAATCAAGAAATTATTAGATTCAATTGTTGGTAAAAGAGCCTTCCATACAAGAGTAAAATGAGGAGTAACACCCGTTATACTACTAATATCTAATGGGACAATTCCTGGAAATAGTCTTTCTGCTTTTTCTGATTGTATATATGGCTCACCAGGCCAAACATGTATATATCCGTGACCATTATAATACTCCCATTCATTCGGATTATTTAAAGCAATATCAATTGATTTAAATCTTTTCTTTTCAAGTAAAAGAGAATTACCATAACTGAAAATTTGGTCTTCATCAAAATATTCTGTAAATATATCAACATTTCTATTATACCAATTAATTGGATGATCTGAACCAGAAATAACGTTTATTTCATATTTATATGAAACACAATCATATAATATAGAATTTCCTGTAAAAGTTTGTAAATGACTTAATTTTCCGTCAACCCATTCATATATAGAAGAATACAAAAATGGACCAGTATCATAATTATTGGTTGGTGCTCTACATCTTAATACGAATAAATAATCTTCTTCATGATTAAGTTCATTTATTTGTAATGCAGTATTACTCTGAGTAGCAATATTATTGGTTGTTGAACCACTTGATGTTGCTATTCCTAAATAATTATCAGTGTTGCTATAAGACCAAAATAATTGTTTCTCTAAACCTGCGATATTAGTACCATAAAGACGACCAAAATGGCGTTGCACCCCCCCTCGGCCCTGTAGCTTTCTAAATTCTGGTATAGAAAATGTATGTAATATTGTTATTGATTTTTTATCTGTTTCAAATCCACTTCGTGTAAATTCTTGTGTAAACGTTTCATCAATATCTGGTAAAACCGTTCCTGCTACACTTAATCTTGGAATATTAATTGCAGGACTACTATATATTTCTATTGTTGATTCGCTAAAAATATGACCATATATGTACCATTTATCAATAACTTTTTCGATGATTGTTTCTAATATTGTTTGTCCATCAATTTGTGTAGTTACAATAGTAGTATTGTTTATATAATTTGTATTCCAAAATATACGACCAACATGACCAACCAATGGATCTATATGATTTTGTCCTGTCAAATATGACCATCCAGTTAAATTCAAACCTCTATTACTACCTGAATAAAAATTTCTACGATTAATCAAGCTTGAAGAAGAAGCATCTTGTTTAAAACCAAAAGTTTCTATATCAGATGTTGTTAAACTTGTTACATTTCTATTTTTACCCCAATTATTCCAAGAATTTTCAGATATTCCAACAATAAATTGTCCACCAGAAACAAATCTAAATTTAATATCTCCATTCAAACTATTAATAACATTTTCACTTCCAAATGAATAGTTAGTATTTTCCCATTGTCCTCCATTAGATGTTAATATCGTTCTATTTGTTGATGTCAATTCTATTGATATGTTATTTGAATATTGTAATATTTCATCATTATATTTTAGCATTACTCCTTCTATTTCTGGTTCTTTGTCATAAGGAGCCAAATAATCAAATAATTCTGAATCGTTAAGAGCTCTCATAAATATATCTAATTGACCATAACTAACTCCCTTTAGATTTCCATAACCAGATGGGCTAAAATTAGTATTTAAATATGCTGTGTAAGAAGTTTTTACCTTTAATATTGAGCCAGATTCGACTTTATCATATAATACTATATTTCCAGAGCCGTCATTATAATAAATATTGAATTTCCAATAATTCATAGTTCCAATAGTAAAGTTAGCATCACGGATTGTACTAAATGAGTTTCCTGCGTAAAAATGCCACCCACGTTCCTGGGCGTTAGTGTAACTTGGCTCAACGATGTAACTTGGATTATCCCAAGACCATCTTAAGTCTTCTGCAGTTCGAGGCCAACCATAATCTTCAAGATTATTATATAAATCACTCCCAATACTACTGCTTGTGATAAGGAACGTTCTGTTAAGCGACTCGACGAATGTAAAACTCCACGGTGCGGAGCCCAAGCCATAGGTTTTTGCACCACCTGCGCGCGCACCATTTGATGCTTCTATTAGATGCATATCTAGCCCAAGAACGTCCCCAGAGACGTAGAAAAACCCAACTATCATTTTGGTTTCAGTATAATAACACGCAAATTGAACTGTCATAATATTATAGTTGTCATAGGGGGAGTACTCACTCATGATATTAGAGTAGTTGCCCCAAGCGTCCGCCCCCCACCTTCTGAAGCTACCAAATCCGGATGTCCAATAGTAATAGGGACCTTCAGTAAAATACTTTGCACTTAATACGTCTTCTCTACCATTAAGTGTAGTAATTGGATTTGTTCCAGTTTCTTGGGAATATCGCCCAAGTAAATTCGCATACCCACCATATGCTAATTCTGGTGGAACATTATCCGCCGATTCAGAAAATGAACGAAATACAAAATAGTAACGTTTATTAAGTTCTAATGTATTTCCAAATATTTCGGTTTGTGAATTTACTGCTTGATTATTGCTTGTTGTATTTTGATGAGTATATAAATATAAATTATTTTCACGATTTGATAATTGTCCAATTCTTATTGTAGAATAATTTTCATTTGCAGTTAAATCCAATATTGTAGCATGTCCTGAACTATTTATAGGCCATTCCGTTAAATAAAGAGCTAATATTATTGTCATTTCATTACCAACTACTCCTCTGTTGGGATCACTATTTCTATCAATAGAAAAAGACATAGTATCTGTCACCGAAGAGTCAGCATTTAACATTGGTAACTCATTCCTATAATAACGTATGAATGGACTAATATTCGGATTAGTGTATATAGGCATTTCTGGTTCTGGTACTGATTCTGATACAGCTGTATATCCAAGATAAGAATATATTATATTGTTCTTTTCTTCAATTGGAATATTTCCCCAATATATTTTTAATGAATCAAACGGATAATAAGCATGAGAACCACTAATTAGGGGGTATTCATTATTAAGAATCAATGTATATTCTGGGAATTCAGAAGCCTTATACCCAATAATAGTTCCACTTTGTGTATAATTATATATGTATTCATTTATTAGTCTTCCTTCATTATTGATATGGTATCTGTTTACACTTATTGAATCGCCAATTGCTTGATATATCCATGTGTATAATGTATAATGTTCATTATAAGATGGTTTAATTATCAAATTCGTGTCGTCATGCCTAGCTATTTCGACCCCTTCATAAGCATTACTTCCATCTTTAACACGCCATCGAATCAACTGTTCATGTTCTCCTACTGATGTATTCCTCCCGATTAGGGTAAATAAAGTATCATTGGTTCCCATATTCCCTCTTGATTCAGATTGAAGAATAAGTGTAATTCCATTTTGAAAAGCACCTGGTCTATTCAAACTTATCTCTGGAGTGGGATAGGTGGTAGTAAATTCTTGATCTTCGGGCATAGAAAATCCGAGCGAATTTACATATTCCGGTTCTGGTTCTGGTTCTGGTTCTGGAGGATTATCTGGTTCTGGCTCTGGTTCTGGTTCTGGTTCTGGGTGTGATTCTGATTCTGGTTCAGGAGGTCCAGGTGGAAAAGCATATAATAAATATTCCTCAACTTCTTCATCGCTAAAACATCTATAATCCCATATTACTTCTTTGTATTCAAAACCATGGTCTACAACTCCTTGAGGATTACTTGAATTGTAGTTAGCATGATATCCATTTATCCACAAATCAATTCCTTCAGTTCTATTAATAACCATGCTGCTCTCGTCCTCCATTTTACTTAGAGCATTATCATATTCACGCCCGGCATTATTCTCAAAATCACTTTTTTTGTAAATTCTTAAAGATAAACCAGAAGTATTATTACCTCTAGCGTGTTCACCACTTCTCATAACAAAAATAAACTCATTATCCTGATCCATATGATTTTGAAAGTTTTCGTCGTTGCCGTTATGACTAGTAGTCCATTTACTATTATCACCACTTTGAGTGAGATATGTTCTGTAGGAATGACAATTTATTTTACTTGTACCACTTGTATGCCATCTACACCACATATAATTCCAGTTATTGGTATTATGGTTCCATGAATTATGATGCATTCTAACAGTAAAAAACGAATTGTTGTTCGTTGGAATTGGTGCACTAGAATCATAATCAAAGTGTATTATAAGTGTGTATCCAGTCAAATAGGGTAATTGTGAAGGTGGTGGTAATTCAGCCGACTGACTATTATTTGCGGCATCAGTTCCTAATAGTCCAGTACTATATAAATGCTTATTTTGTAATATTACGTTATTATTATTAATATCGTCTAAAGCTGAATCGGGAACATTTAAATATACTTCGCTATTCCACCATAATTCGGGCTCTGGTTCCGGTTCTGGTCCTTCTGGTTCTGGCTGTGGTTCAGGTTCTGGTGGTTCTGGTTCCGGAGGATTTTCAGGTTCTGGTTCTGGTTCAGGTTCTGGTTCATAAATGGCTAATATTAAATCTTCTATTTGAGATGTTGTTCTTTCACTAAATTCCATTTCAAAACTCAAATATTCATAATTTGCACCATATTGACCCGTAGTTAGTTGAGTTGTATTAATACCTAAATGTATCGAGTTAGTTCCAGAGTTTATATAGCCTCCATAACTTGTATCTAATATTGTACCAACAATATAAGAACCAGAATCAATACCTCCATTTTTTACCTCATATATTTTTACCCACGTATTATTTTCAGGTCCACTACTCATAGCCAAATAATATTCCATATTATCTGATAAAAGTGTGTAATTGCCATGTATTGTTGCATTGCTTGGTACATCAGAACCAGACCAATTATTTGAATGTGTTTGAATCGTAAAGCACTTATCTGTTCTGCTATTTTTCAATGATACTCCAAATAATCTATCCGCCCATGTAGCTGAATTTCCAACTTTTGTTAAGTCTAATATATATCTAATTTGTGAATCAATTTCCATATCTGGTTGAGTAAAATCAATTCCTCCACCAGGAGCATTCCTATTTATTCTAAAACGTAGTAAAAGAGATATTGCTTCTTCTTGTATATTTGTATATGAAGTATATTGATTCCTATTAAAACTTAATCTATAACCTTCTTTAATTCCTCCATTTTGATTATTATAATTACCATTAGAATAAGGTAATTCTGATGAATCTAGAATTAATTTATATTCCAAATCTTTAATATCAAAATAATCTCTTAATGTGAATTGTGAACCAGGGTAAAATAATATAGTGGTATCGTTTGTATAACTTACTACATCTGGATTATTATAAAGATTTTTAAATGTATCTATATTTTCCAGTTCTAATAATACATCGTCTAAATGTTGGAATATAATTCCAGTCCCAGTTGATGTTATATCCCATCTAGCATATTTTGCAGAATTGGATATATTATTTCCATATTTATCAATTAAACACATATATATGTAACCATTATACGTCGAATTCCAGTTTACACTAAATGTAGCTATAAGTATTTCTGTAGAATTATAATAGCCCATATACTTTATTGCATCAGTGCCACTAATGGCAGAACCACCCATTGTTCCAAATTCAAAACGGGGGTCTCTTATTACAATATCATAAATTGTTTGTATAGCTGGTTCTGGTTCTGGTTCTGGTTGTGGTAAAAGTGGGATTGCATCTCCTTTTTGTTTTAATATATTTGTATTATTTGCGAAATAATCGTATACATATATGTTTTTTACTGTATTTCCACCTCTTAAGCCGTTGTAGGGCGAGCCGTCGTCATATGTGTATGAATACGATAAATCATGGTATGATTTTCCACCAATTATTAAACGACCTCTTGAACCTATAATTGTGTCAATTGAATCACTAGGAATATTTATAGATTCCATTCTCCATTGAGTTTCGTGTGATTCCCTAATAAAGAAATTTATAGTATTATTACCATCATAACTGACACCTATTTCTGTATCAACTCCCCGTGATACATGTAAATTATTTGTCCAATACTCACTACCAGAAGTGCCTTTTGGACCAATTCTTAAAACAATGGCACCGAATTGAATATTTTCATCTGCATCATATGTAACATGTCTACCGTATGTACTGTTTTTACCATTTGATATTCTAATTGCAAAATCTTGACCAGTCGTGTCATCACCACCATAATCTAAAACATATTGTAAGTTGTAGATTGTTCCACTACCAGAGTCAATACCCCAATCCTCTTCTGTCCAGCCAAAATTTATAGTAGCTATAAAAGTACGAGGTACATTTCCAAGTAAAGGAGTCATATCATATGTTGAAGGTAAGACAATAGGGGTCGGTGTATGTTGACCATAGCGGAAAAATGGTACTGTTTTCAATCGGTTAGTTGTATCATATGTATACAAATAGTCTTTTGGAATACTCATTCTTCCAGGGTATTCTGGCTCTGGTTCCGGTTCTGGTTCTGGTTCCGGAGATTTTTCTGGTTCAGGTTCTGGTTCTGGTTCTGGTTCCGGAATCAGTGGAAACGCGTCTAATAAATATTCCTCAACATTTTCATCTGTAATACATCTATAATCAAATAATACTTGTTTGTATGTAAAACCGTGGTCTACAACTCCTTGAGGATTACTTGCAGTATAGTTATTATTCCTCCCATTTAGCCACAAATCAATTCCATCACTTCTATTTGTAACCATGCTGCCCTCGACCTCCACTTTACTATTAATGTTATCGTAGTCACGAATAGGGCTTGCTGATTCAAAATCACTTTTTTTGTAAATTCTTAAAGATAAACCAGAAGTATTATTACCTAGACCGTGTTCACCACTTCTTAACACAAAAACAAACTCATTATCCTGTTCCATATTATATCTCGGGTCGGCGGTGGAGCTTACGTAGCCGCCAAGGCCACCGGGGGCAGGAGCGTTGTAATTCCTTGTTGAAATGTTGGATGTGGAAGTGAGGTATGTATTGATACATTTTAACCATATGCTACCAGTCGATGAGTTACTCCAAGCACATGTGGCATAAGACAAGGTATCGATACTCTGATTCCAAGAATTAGAATGCTGTTTAATATCAAAAAAATTACTGTGGGTAGTTGGAATTGGTGCACTAGAATCATAATCAAAGTGTATTAGAAGTGTATATCCTGAAATGGCATAGGGTAATTGTGACGGTGGTGGTAATTCAGCAACTTGATCATTATTTTGTGCATCAGATACTAATAGTCCAGTACCATATAAATGACTATTTTTTAAGATTACGTTATTATTATTAATATCATCTAAAACAGATTGGGGAACATTCAGATATACTCTGTTATGCCACTGCTCTGGCTCTGGTTCTGGTTCAGGCTCAGGTGCTTCTGGTTCTGGTTGTAGATCTAAATAATCCCTAGCTCTAGCTTCTATTTTTCCATGGGTCATCTTACCCCAGTGTACTTCATTAAAGGCATAAATATAATCTGCTTGCATACTACTTGATGAATTTGTAGGACCGTTAAAGTATATTCTATATTGCGAGAAATTACCTTGATAAGATTCATCTGTTGCTTCTTCATCATAGTAAGTAACTATATCTAATGAACCATTAACATTTCCATAACGCTTAAAACTTATTTCATGACCAACAGCGCGCAATGCCCACATATAATCAGTATGTTGGTCTGGATATGGCACTGATATATTTCCACTGCCCGGGATGCGATGCTGTATTGCGCCTTGGCTACTAGTATCCCATCTGGTTCTATATTGAAACAAAAAGTTACCTGTGCTGAAAGCTCCATTTAGCTGATACATTAGATCCCATGAGCCCCTACCTTGATTACTTGTATTTGCGGCGGTAAGTATTGTTATTCCGTCTGGAAAATCGGCTGATCTTGTTATGTCAAATATTTGTCTGCCATTGTTAAATGATGTTTGCTCCCAACCTAGTACAGACGGTAGTTCCGGTTCTGGTTCCGGTTCTGGCTCTGGCTCTGGTTCTGGTTCAGGCTCAGGTGGTTCTGGTTCTGGTTCTGGTTCTGGTTCTGGGGATGATTCTCTATTTGTTCGTAAAATAAATTCTTTTTGCTCTTCTTCAGAATATTTTTCTTCAAATAATAAATCAAATGATACATATTCATAGTTCATTTTTCCAAGTGTATTAGCTGCACCTGCTTGATCTCTCCGACTATTTATACCTAAATATATGTATCCAGTATCTTCCAAATATTGTGAAGTATATGTTTTTTCCCAAATGACTTGGATATCGTCTGTATTTGAAGAGTAAACACTTCCAGCACTAAATAATCTTACAACCCATCCATTCATTTGTCCACTACTAAATGTTAAAACATAATCAATATCGGGTACAATTGTAGTAATATTTCCAAGGTCTTGTGATATAGCATTCCCATAAATTCTTTGATTCGCAGAATATAATTTAGTGTGATTTTGATTTCGATTTGAGTAAATATGAAGCATATCTGTATCTTCCTTGTCTCCATCATCATAATCAGATATTGTGGATAAATGTATAACAGTACGGTCAACATTTGTTGTTTGTATTACACTGGGATCATCAGAAGGTGCTACAAATCTCAAGAAAAAAGATAATGAACCTTTTGCGTGTTTTAATTTATTAAAATACAAATCAAAATCATTACCGGGTATGAATCTATATATATCAGTACCACCGGTTGAACTTGCAGTATCGAATAATTGTGTTAACATTTTTGGAGTTGTTGGTGTTATAGATTCTACATTTGTATAACTACTCAAATTACCTATTGTACCTAATCCACCAAATCCACCTAAACTATTCGCAATAATATATCTTGCATTACCAGAATATGTTCCATCAAAATTAAGTTGTTGCATAATTAAAGTTCCATTGGAATAAGGAGTATATTTCGGTCTACCATTGTCTGGCCCAATTAATATAGCTACAATAAGTTTATTACCTCCCAAATCATCAAGACACATATAAAAGTTTACATTCTCTGGTGTACATATAACAGGATATAAGGGATAATCTTGTACGTTCAATGAATAAAAGTAACCAAAATTTTCACCACCATCAAGTTCATCACTTGTTAATAAATTATTATTATAATTATCAATAGTTCTTGGAATTGTATATAATCCTCTTTCATCATATTTTGGTAAATCTATTTCAGGTATGAAAAAATCACTTCTTTTTGGTTCTGGTGGTAATTCTGGCTCTGGTTCAACAAGTGTATCTATATATGTCAAATGTTCTATTATTTGAGAGTCAGACAAATATTCAGTATAAATATCTAAATGTGTTAAATCATAGTTAACTCCCCTACTAATAGTGTTACTATCGTCTGAATTATGAGGTTTATTTACCCATAATGCATATTTATCATGGTCTTTTATTATTGCATAATGTTCAAAAGATTCTATAAGGTTTGTTCCATTATAAATATATATACCCCAAGTAGAATTTTGTTGAGAATTACCACATCTGAAAACAAATGTATATTCTTCATTATCATTGATATTATTGAATTTTAATGTTTTTAGATTTGGAAAATATGTATATGGACTGTATTCATCGCCAGCAACAAAATTTATTGATCCTATTGTATCAGTAGAGTAAACATTAGGATTATCATATATATTACGAAATTTAGAGGCACTATTAATATCTTCGAACAGCACATTTAATTTATTATATTGGCGACTGCCATTAGTATGAAAACCTAATCCTCTTGCACTTTCAACCATTGAACCATCTTGCGAATTCACCAAACACATATATAGATAGCCAGAGCTTGTACCACCTGTATAGGCTCCAACTAATAATTGTTTTTTATTATAGAAACATATTAAAGTAATTGGATAATAATGAAGGTCATCTTTCAGAATATAACCAAAATTTGCAGGCAATGTGTATTCTAAATTATATGAAGGATTTTCTGGATAAAGTATATTCATATAACTTTCATTTTCAAGAGAGTTAACACTAATGTTGTTGTCTGTTTGGTCTTTATGTGTATATGCTTGATATTGATTATCATAATTCGCATTTCTTAATAGCATAAAAATTTGATCTTGATTACCATTTGAGTCATATGTATTAGTATCTGGTTCTGGTCGAAGCGACATCAAAAATTCAAACTTATGGGAATCTGAATGTAAAGAAGGAATAAATGCTTTTAAAAATATTGTTAATGACTTATTGTCAGTTTCATTACCCTTTCTATTGAAAGTATATTTTCTATAATGTGAACCTTTTGGTAAATATTTATTAGTCCTTGTGAATACTAAACCAGAACCATCATCTAGTTCTGGTTCTGGAGCATTTTCGGGTTCTGGTTGTGATTGAGGTTCTGGTTCTGGTGCTGGTTCTGGTGCTGGTTGTGATTCTGGTTCTGGTTCTGGAGCTGATGCTGGTTCTGGTTCTGGTTGTGATTGCGGTTCTGGTTCTGGTTCTGGTGCTGGTTCTGGTTCTGGTTCTGGTTCTGGTTCTGGTGGTGGTTCTACATAATTAATTAATTCCTCATTTGATAAATATCTTGTGTAAACATCTAATTTAAGATATTCATAATCTAATCCGGGATATTGTGATTGGTTATTACTATTAATATACAAAGCATAATCAGTATTATCCTTTAATACACATTGATGTTCAATTGAATCAATTAGAATAGTACCAGTATTTGGTACTGGATTGTCTTGATAAATATAAGCTCCCCATAAAGCGTTTCCATTATTTTCAGAACCAGTAGCTCTAAAAACAAATATATATTCTTCTCCAGATATAATATTTTCTAAATCAAATTTTTGGTCAGTATTTGTTTGTGGACTATTTATAGTTATGTTATTGTCTGTAGAATCTGCATGAGTATATACTTGGTAATCCCAATCATATGATGCATGCCTTCCCCAATGAAATAATGTATGATTAACTTGTGCACTATTCGGATCTGGTTCTGGTCTTAATGTCATTAAATATGGATAAATCGTACTGGATCCATGAACATAATTATCTGGTATTCTTACTTTGAGTATTATTGTAATAGATTTATTATCTGGTTCCCGACCATTTCTACTAAAAGTAAATTTAATTCCGGTTCCTGCATTTGGCAAACCAGATTCATCTATGCTTAATACTGGTAAATAATATTGTGGCGGAGTTAAATATGATTTAATTTCTGAATCTGAAAAATAAGAAGAATAAATATCTAATTTCTTTAGATCATATCCAATTCCAGTAGTCAAAGGATCATCATCTGTATGTCTTTGATTTAACCAAATTCTATAATTGTCATTATCTGCTAAAATTGCATTTGATTCGTATGAATCTATAATTCTATTTTCGAAATATATGTATGCTCCCCAACTAACATAATTTGCATTACGGGTTATCAAATAATTGTTTATTTGAGAATTGCTTAAATATTCAGTATAAACATCTAATTCTTTATATTCATAATCAAGTCTTAAAGTTTTGTATATTGTATCTGCATTTATATATAATCCATATTTTTCAAAATCCTTTAGTATTGTATTACCTTCTACTGAACCAATCAGATAATTTTGTTCATAAATATACAAACCCCACGGAGGATATTGTAAAATACTGCCAGCTCTAAAAACAAATGTATATTCTTTTCCAGATATAATATTACTCAATTCCAAACTTGAATAATTGTTAACACTTAAATTATTATCAGTAGAATTAGCATTTGTATATATATGATAATGATTATCATGTTGTGAATGTCTTCTTAAGTAGAAAAGATCATGATTAGTTGAGTTCATATCTGGATCAACTTCGGGTCTTAGTGTCATCAAATAATGATGGTTAGAGTTACCACCAATTGGTGAATGCTTGTAAGTTTCTGGTATTTTCACCTTAAGAAAAATTGTTAATGATTTGTTGTCAGGATCTGTTATATTTCTCTGAAAAACAAATTTTTGAGATTCACCTAAAAATCTATTTGGTAAGTCTGAAGAATTTTTAGTAAGTACTGGAGAAATTATTCTATTACGTGGATGAGAAATACCTGCTCTGAATACAAATGTATAATCAATAATTTGTTCAGATTCTGGTTCTGGACTGCTGGGATTTGGCAATGATATATAGTTAAAATCATCTAATATAGGATTGTTAACTAAAACATTGTTTTCTGTTTTATTTGAATGTGTAAATAGTTGGTATTTATCGTTGTAATTGAGATGTCTTGCCCACATAAATATTTGTTGATTTAGAGAGTCTGACTGTGAAATAGTTGGGTCTGGTTCTGGACGAAGTGACATCAAAATTTGGAAATTGTTGATATTCTGGTGTATATAAGGTATTGATAATTTTAGAAGGATTGTTATTGATTTATTATCTTTAGAACCCGGAGAGCGACTAAACACATAATTTACTCCACCATCAATATCTAATTGTTGTTCGCTTTTTGAAACAACTATTGTTTCTTCATATTCTGGTTCTGGTTCTGGTACTGATTCTGGTTCTGGTTGGGGTGGTATTTCTGGTTCTCCAACCTCCGGCTCTGGTTCTGGTTCTGGTTCAGGCTGTGGTGGACCTTGTGGTTCAGGTTCTGGTTCTGGTGTTGACTCTGGTTCTGGTTCTGATTCTGGTGATGGTTCTGGCTCTGGTATAGATTGTGGTTCTGACTCTGGTTCTGGTTCTGGTTCTGGTTCTGGTTGTGGCTCTGGTTCTGGTTCTGATTCTGGAGGTTTTTCTGGTTCTGGCTCTGGCTCTGGCTCTGGTTCTGGTGGTGTTTCTGGTTCTGGTTGTGGTTCTGACTCTGGTTCTGGTTGTGGTTCTGACTCTGGTTCTGGTTCTGGTGTTGACTCTGATTCTGGTTGTGGTTCTGATTCTGGTTCTGGTTCTGGCTCTGGTATAGATTCTGGTTCTGGTGCCGGTTCTGGTTCTGGCTCTGGTTCTGGTGCTGGTTCTGGTGCCGGTTCTGGTTCTGGTGGTTTCTCTGGCTCTGGTTCTGGTTCTGGTTCTGGTTGTGGAGGTCCTTCTGGTTCTGGCTCTGGTATTGATTCTGGTTCTGGCTCTGGTATTGATTCTGGTTCTGGCTCTGGTATTGATTCTGGTTCTGGTTCAGGTATTGACTCTGGCTCTGGTGCTGGTTCTGGTTCTGACTGAGGCTCTGGTTCTGGTTCTGGTTCTGGTTCTGGCTCTGGTTCCGGCGGTTTTTCTGGTTCTGGCTCTGGTTCTGGTTCTGGCTCTGGTGGTTTTTCTGGTTCTGGTTCTGGTATTGATTCTGATTCTGGCTCTGGTATTGATTCTGGTTCTGGTTGTGGTTCTGATTCTGGTTCTGGTTGTGGTTCCGATTCTGGTTCTGGTTCTGGTATAGATTCTGGCTCTGGTGTTGATTCTGGTTCTGGTTCTGGCTCTGGTATAGATTCTGGTTCTGGTGTTGACTCTGACTCTGGTTCTGGCTCTGGTATAGATTCTGGTTCTGGTTCTGGTTCTGGTTCTGGCTCTGGTTCC
>MDTG01207868.1_pt1 | contig 22712 bp, 25 predicted proteins | sample 811421 | NCBI WGS metagenome assembly MDTG01 (sample SAMN05326645, study PRJNA326480) | marine metagenome | isolation source: seawater | place: Pacific Ocean: South East | collected 2011
AAATTGGACATACATTATGTCAGAAGAAAAAAAACCAGTAGCCAAGAAAACGACTACTAAAAAAACAGCTACTAAAAAGGCGCCTGCCAAAAAAACAACCGCTAAAAAGGTTAAAGAAGAAGTAGCAGAAACTCCACAAGTAGAAGAAGTAGTAGCAGAAGCTCCAGCCATTGAAGAAACTCCAAAAGCTGAAGAAGTATCTGTAGAAACTCCTGCCGTTGAAGAAACTGAAGCAGTAGTAGAAGAAAAAGCTCCAGCAAAAGCGGAGAGAATGACAAGCCCAGATGAAGATAAAGATTTCGATTGGGAAATCTATGAAATGGGTAGTGTAGAATATACTGATGACGTAAGAAAAGAACTTGAAAAAGATTACGAAACAGCCTTAAGCACGATCGATTCAGAGCAAGTGCTTGATGGTACTGTAGTTTCTATTACAGATAGAGAGGTTATCGTAAACATCAATTACAAGTCTGACGGTATCATTTCAAGAAACGAATTCAGATACAACGAAGAATTAAAAGCTGGCGATACTGTTGAAGTTCTTGTAGAAAAGAAAGAAGACAAAAAAGGTCAGTTGATTCTTTCTCACAAAAAAGCACGTGTATTGCGTTCTTGGGAGAGAGTTAATGAAGCACATGATAAAGATATCGTTCTTGAAGGATTTATTAAGTGTAGAACTAAAGGTGGTATGATTGTTGAGGTCTTAGGTCTTGAAGCATTCTTGCCTGGTTCTCAAATTGACATCAAGCCAATTCGTGATTATGACGAATACGTTGGTAAAAAGATGGAATTCAAAGTGGTGAAAATCAACCACGAGTTCCGTAACGTAGTTGTTTCTCATAAAGCACTTATTGAGGCTGACTTAGAAGAGCAGAAGAAGGAAATCATGTCTAAACTTGAAGTTGGACAAGTACTAGAAGGAATGGTTAAAAACATTACTTCTTACGGTGTATTTGTGGACTTAGGTGGTATTGACGGATTAATTCACATTACGGATTTATCTTGGGGTAGAGTAAATCACCCAGATGAAATCGTAGAGCTAGATTCTAAGATTAACGTTGTAATTCTTGAATTTGACGATGACAAGAGAAGAATCCAATTAGGATTGAAGCAATTGACAGCTCATCCTTGGGATGGTTTAGATGACAAAATTTCTGTTGGTGATAATATCAAAGGAAAAGTTGTTGTTGTTGCCGATTATGGTGCTTTTGTTGAGGTACAAACAGGTATTGAGGCATTAGTTCACGTTTCTGAAATGTCATGGTCTACTCACCTAAGAAGTGCTAGTGACTTCTTAAAAGTAGGTCAAGAGATTGAGGCGCAAGTTTTAACTCTAGATAGAGAGGAAAGAAAAATGTCTTTAGGAATGAAACAATTACAACCAGATCCATGGGCTGAAATTGCTAAGAAATTCCCAACTGGAAGTAACCAAAAAGTAACCGTTAGAAACTTTACCAACTTCGGTATTTTTGTTGAGCTAGAAGAAGGTGTTGATGGTTTAATTCATATCTCAGATTTATCATGGGAGAAGAAAATTAAGCATCCATCAGAATTTACTAAGGTCGGAGAAGTTATTGAAGCTCAAGTTCTTGAATTGGACTTAGAGGCTAGAAAACTTAGTCTTGGTGTAAAACAATTGCATGATAACCCTTGGGACGGATACGAAAGTGTATTCGGAGAAGGTTCAGAGCATGAAGGTGAAGTGAAAGACATTACCAAAAATGGTGCTACTATCATTCTTACTCATGGTGTTGAAGCATTTGCTCCAAAAAGACACCTTGCAAAAGAAGACGATAGCAAAGTAGCAGTAGGTGAAAAACTCACTTTCCGTGTACTCGAATTCCAAAAAGATTCTCAAAAAATTATTGTTTCACATACAGTGATTTTCAAAGAAGTTAAAATGGAAGAGGCTAAAAAGACGAAGAAAAACGTTGCTAAAGTTCAGCAATCTCAACAGAAAAGTACTCTAGGAGATATGGACGAGTTAATAGCTTTAAAAGAGAGCATGGATAAAGATGCTAAGAAAAAGAAGAAGTAATCTTCAAATTATATTTAAGAAAGGCCCTATTTTCATAGGGTCTTTTTTTATGTTATAGAATGAATAATTAATTTATATTTGCTTTTTGAAATGAGCAAGCCCAAAAGCATACTCGATCACCAACAAATTCAAATCATAATCAGTCGATTATGTCATCAGTTGGTTGAAAATCACGACGATTTTTCTAATACTATTTTAATTGGTCTACAACCTAGAGGTGTTCGCCTTTGTCAGCGCATAAAAACCTGTTTAGAATCTATCGATTCTAACTTTGAGCTCGAGGTTGGTAGTCTAGACATCACCTTTTACAGAGATGATTTTAGAAGGAGAGAAGACCCTTTGATAGCCAGTAGTACCTCATTAGATGTTTCTTTGGAAGGTAAGAAAGTGGTTGTTATAGACGATGTTTTATATACAGGACGCTCTGTCAGAGCGTCATTAGACGCCTTATTAGATTATGGTCGCCCATTATCCGTTGAACTATTAGTGCTTATTGACAGACGTTTGAGTCGCCATGTGCCTATCCAACCCGATTATCTGGGCTGTACCATAGATGTTGTTGCCGATGAAAGGGTATCTGTTGAATGGGGAGATAACGAACGTGTAATTTTAAAAAGTGAATGAGTACTTTAAGTGTTAAACATCTTTTAGGAATTAAGAATCTTCAAAAAGAAGATATAGACCTTATTTTTAAAACTGCAGATAACTTCAAAGAAGTAATCAACCGACCTATCAGAAAAGTGCCATCACTTAGAGATATTACCATTGCCAACTTATTCTTTGAAAACTCTACACGTACACGTTTATCGTTTGAATTAGCTGAAAAACGCCTATCGGCTGATACGCTTAATTTTTCTGCCGCATCATCGTCAGTCAAAAAAGGAGAAACACTAATAGATACCGTTAATAATATACTCGCAATGAAAGTGGATATGATAGTGATGCGTCACCCCGATGCAGGAGCTTCTACTTTCTTAGCCAATCATATTGATGTGCCTATCGTCAATGCGGGTGACGGTTCTCACGAGCACCCTACACAAGCTCTTTTAGACGCCTATTCTATAAGAGAAAAGTATGGCGATGTAAAAGGAAAAAAAGTGGTTATTGTAGGAGATATCCTTCATTCACGAGTAGCACTATCCAATATTTTCTGTCTAAAAATGATGGGTGCTGAAGTGAAAGTTTGTGGCCCCTCAACCCTTATGCCAAAATATATAGAATCACTAGGAGTTACTTACGAGGCTAATCTAATGAGTGCTTTAGAGTGGTGCGATATAGCCAATATGCTTCGCATACAGTTAGAGCGTCAAGACACCAAATTTTTCCCCTCGCTCAAAGAATACAGTATGATGTACGGTTTAAACAAAGAGCGTTTGGATTCACTGTCTAAGCACATTACCGTTATGCACCCAGGCCCTATCAATAGAGGTGTTGAAATAACTTCCGATGTAGCAGACTCCAAACAATCTATTATTCTTAATCAGGTAGAAAATGGTGTCGCTATACGAATGGCTGTTTTATATTTATTAGCCAATAGCATTAAAAAATAATATGTCACAGAATTGGACGATACAGAATAGCTGTCTGATTGTTAAGCTCTCAAAGCCATCAGAGGATTTGTCTTTTATAGAGCGCTTATATAATCAAGATTGCAAGCACATTATACTGGATTTAAGCGAAGTTTTAGGTGTTAACGAGTCCTATTTAACAAAGTTTGCTAAATTTGGTAAAAATCTAGTCAATACTAATTCGTTTGTTATGATTTCTAATACATGTCTTCACGATGATTTATTGGTTGTGCCAACACTTCAAGAAGCATTTGACATTATAGAATTGGAAGACATCGAACGTTCACTTAATATTTAACACCTTTATTATGAAGAAAATTTTATTTTTTACGATTGCTTTTATTACAAGTTTTACGCTTTTAGCACAAAACAAACCGTGTGTGCCTGACGTTTCTTTACAAGACTCAACTTTTGGTTTATGGCCAGACACTATTCAAAATCTTGCTATTGCTCAAGTAGATACGTATTATGAACAACACATACAAATCAAAACACCTGCTACGGTTGGTGAGGTCATGGGTGACCCTTACGAAATAGAAGTTTTTGGCTTCCCTGTAAATATTGCACCTTTGTCTATTGATAGTATTAAATTAGTTGATGTTAATGGATTACCTTCAGTAATGTCTACTTATCTTTCTAATCCAGACTCTGTCTTTGAAGGTAATGCTTTAGCTTGTGTTACGCTTTTTGGTACACCAGGACAAAACGAAATGAATAATTATGACTTGAATTTACTTATTGACGGTTGGATAAGTGTTGCTGGACTTGGAACAGTTTCTTTGTATGATCAATTAGGTGATTACGAGAATATAGAAGGTTATAATTTTATCGTTCAATCAGAGGCTGTTTCTGTAGAGGAAAATAACGATTTGGCATTTTCTGTATCTCAGAATTCGCCCAATCCATTTTCAAATACAACTTCAATAGAATTCAACTCATATACTGAAGGAGATTTCCTCTTTACTGTTATCAATATTTTGGGTGAAGTACAGGAGAATAGAGTAGTTAGAGCGAACTATGGATCGAACAAAATTGATGTGGACGCTGCAACTTTGTCTTCTGGAATTTATTTTTACACACTTAGCAATACTAAGGAGCTAATAACTAAAAAAATGATAATCAATAAAAATTAATGTCATTCGAATTAACAATATTAGGCTGTAATTCAGCTATCCCTACAAACCATAGAAAACCTACCGCTCAGTTGCTGAACGTGGCTGAGCGGTTTTTTTTAATCGATTGTGGTGAAGGAACACAGCTGCAATTGAGGAAGTATAAACTAAGAATGCAAAGCATTCAGCATATCTTCATTTCACACCTGCATGGCGACCATTACTTTGGTCTGATAGGCTTTATTTCTACTATGCATTTGTTAGGTCGTGAAAAAGAACTTAATATTTATGCTCCAGCTGAGTTAAAAGAAATTATTTACATTCAATTGTCGGCCTCAAAAACAGAGTTGCGTTTCCCTTTATTTTTTCACGAATTTGGATTTGATGAACCCGAACTTTTGATGGAAAATAATGATTTGACAGTACATACTATCCCACTTTCTCATTCTTTACCTTGCTGTGGGTTTTTGTTTAAAGAAAAAGATAAGCCTAGAAGAATGAGAAAAGAAAAAATAGAAGAATACAATATTCCATTAGATCGTGTGCCTGAAATAAAAGCAGGTGGAGATTATACTCTTTCAGATGGTACTGTTATACCTCACCTTGAATTAACACGAGGAGCTCAGTTATCTCGCTCATTCGCTTTTTGTAGCGATACATCGTATCATGAAGCAATCATTCCACAAATTAAAGGTGTAGATATGCTCTATCACGAAGCTACTTTTTTAGATGAATTAAAGGAAAGAGCACGTCAAACTATGCATTCCACAGCTAAAGAAGCAGCAACTATAGCATTAAAATCTCAAGTTGGGCGACTTATTATTGGTCATTATTCCCAACGGTATTTTGACTTAAACCCTTTGTTAGATGAAGCTCAATCTGTTTTTCCAGCTACATTATTAGCTACTGAAGGAGAGAAGTATGTAGTAAAACGAGAATATGATTCTGATTGCTGATAGCGGTAGTAGCACAACAGAATGGCGTTTGCTTGATGGCGATAGCATTTCTCAGTTTCAGTGTATTGGATTGAACCCCTATATCGTGGATAATTCCATCATCACTGATGTGATCAGTCAGTTAGAAATTCCCTATTCATCGGTAAAGAAGCTTCATTTTTATGGTGCAGGTTGTGCATCTTCGGAGAAATCCGAATTTATGCTATCAATCTTAAAATCGATTTTTACTAATGCAGATATAAGCGTTCATTCAGACCTGCTGGCTGCTGCTCGATCGTTATTGCAAAATAATGATGGTATAATAGGTATATTAGGAACGGGTTCTAACGTAGCCAAATACAATGGTGATATTGTCGAGCCTTTTTCTACAAGTATGGGTTATTTGCTTGGAGATGAGGGTAGTGGTAATGCTTTAGGTAAGCGTTTGCTGAAGGCTTATCTAAGTGATTCTCTTGATGATGACTTGAATTTAAAAATAGGACTAGACAAACCTTCAATTTTAAATCAGCTATATGCTCATTCTTTTCCCAATCGTTATTTGGCATCCTTCGCTAAGATGATGTTTAGAAATAGAAATCATCCGCAAATAGCACCACTTATAAAGGCAACGTTTGATGAATGGATAGAAGTGTGTCTATTGCCATACCAAATCACGGAAATTTCTATCTGTGGATCTATATCCTATTATTTTCATTCTGAATTGAAGAGAAGTTGCGAGAGTTATGGAATTTCTGTCAATTCTGTTCTAGAAAAACCGATAGCAGCTTTGACTCTTTATCATAAAGCTTATCAATAAGAAAAATGCTATCTTTGTCCAATATGAAAAAGCTCCTTTTATTTATAATAGCACTACTTCCACTTGGGCTTTTGTTTGCTCAAGATACAATGGTACTAACGTTTGATCAAGAGAATCTAATCCCTAGTACTAATACCTTTAAATGTGAAGGTTCGTATACCTATTTTACAATAAATACCACTCCGGCTGATACCTTTTACTCCGTAACCCTCGAAAAAGATGGTGTTATTTTAGAACAAGGAAATTATACATCTATAAACAGTCAGTCGCCAGGTATTTTAGCTTCAGACTCCTTAATATATGCCGGTTTTTATGAGTTAACCGTTATATCTTTGTCAAACAATATTACGTTTACGGACACATTTTCTTTTGTAAATCCTTTGCCCTTAAATTTTGAATATACAACCAACAATCCACAGTCTTGTATTACGTATGGCGATATCCTTATCAGTGGAATTAGTGGAGGTGCTTCACCCTACAGCTTAGGAAAAGTAGATGCAATTGGCGAATTCGATCCAATCTATTTTCAAAACCAAAATGTTACAACTTATACTATTGAAGATTTGATTGCAGGTTACTATTCTGTTTCTCTACAAGATTCTTATGGTTGTGTATTTACCCTAGGGTCTGACAATCCAATAGAAATTGTTCAAGGTCCTGACCCCATAAATATTATTTCAACAGCACAAGAAGATTCTTTTCGTATTTGTACGCAAGGTGGAGTTCTTCCAATTAGTTATGTTTTGAATGACGACACCCTGACGACTAACGATTCTTGCGTGGCTTATGCGCTTTGTGCTGGAAATTATACTCTTATTGTATTCGATGCTGTTTCCAATTCTTTATGTGCTGACACAGTTGATTTTACTATTGATATGATTGACGGCTTTATAGAGCAAGAAACGTCTACCATGATAGTTGAATCTGGTGGAGTAAGACCATTTAGCTATTCTTGGACAAAAGACAACGCTATTCAAGATGGTCAGACAGATTCTGTATATGACGGAGGGTTATGTCCTGGATCATATACATGTACTCTCATAGACAAATCCAATTGTACTTCTAGTTTTGACTTGGTGATAGATGAAATTGAATCTAATCTTATTGAAGAAGTTGATTGTTTTGATAGTGAATTTTCTGCTTTAGAGACAGCAGTAACGGGTGGTACTTCTCCTTATGAATACCTTTGGAATACTAATGAGACAACATCGAATATAACGAGGCTAAGCCCACAGAAATATAGTGTTACCATTACCGATAATAACGATTGCCAGTTGATTGATGAATTTGAGGTGCCTGTTGTTTTTGATAGCTGTTTGTTCAATGCTTTCAGTCCTAATGGCGATCTTGTCAATGATACTTGGGCGCTTAACCCTTCATTTTTATACGAAAACTCTGAGGTGATTATTTACAACAGATGGGGTGCTAAGATTTATCAATCTTTAGGTTATAAGCAAGCTTGGGATGGAAGAAATTCTGCAGGTAACTTAGTAAAAGAGGGTGTGTATTTTTACTCTATTCTTCTTAAAAATGGACACGATAATATTAAGGGTTCGATATCTGTTTTTTATTGAATTTCCACCCAATTTACAGAATATCGTTTTAGCCAAGTAATTTGTCTTTTGGCGTATCTTCTCGAGTTTTGTTTGACAAGTTCTATAGCTCGTTCAAAAGTGATTTCGTCTTTTAGATATTGAAAGAATTCTGTATATCCTACCGTTTTTAAAGCATTTAGATTTTGATAGTCAGCAAGACTTTTTACTTCATTTAATAACCCTTTTTCAACCATTATATCCACCCTGTTGTTTATTCTTTGGTATAGACTTTCTCTATCGATTCTAATGGAATAGTATTCGATATCAAATGGTCTTATTTTTTGCTCACTATTTTTGAAGCTGCTAAATGTACTGCCGCTTTGTACACAGACTTCCAAACACCTTAAAAGCCTTTGATGATTATTGGTGTCTGCACTAGCGTAAAATTGAGGGTCTACATTCTTTACTTCGTTTTGTAGCCATTGCAAACCTCTCTTTTCAAATTGTTCCCTAAGCTCTGTTCTTACCAACTCTTGAATATCAGGAAATGTGTCTAATCCTTTACACACAGCATCAATATATAATCCTGATCCGCCAACTATCACTAAAGTATTGTGCTTTTTAAAGAGCTCATCAATCTTCATTATGGCGTCTTTTTCGAAAAGTCCTACATTGTAATTTTCGTGAATACTTTTGTGTTGAATAAAATGGTGTTTTACCGTAGCTAATTCTTGTGGTTCTGGAACGGCAGTGCCTATTTTCATTTCCTTGTAAAACTGCCTTGAGTCAGCGGAAATAATTTCGGTATTATACTTAAGAGCTAACTTTATCGCTAAGCTAGTTTTACCAACAGCTGTTGGGCCGTAAATAACTATGAGCTTCTTCTTAGTATCCTTCATAGTTTTCGAATTCATTAAATTCGTCTAAAGCGTCACCGAATATATCTTCTTCTTCTGTCAAATTATCTTCATCAGAGATGAATTGAACCATTGGGGCTTCTTCTGGCATATTTCCAAATGATAGTACTACTTCAGCTTCTTCAACTTCCTTTAACTCGTCGATTTCTTCAACTTCAATCATAAATCGCCACAAAATTAGGAAATCATTAACGTAGAGTAGTTTTTCTGTATTTTGGAAAATGTCGTTTACACTGATGTTTTGCATTTCTCTTGAAGATGGCTCCATGGCGATTAGTGGAATCTCTTCCCCTTGTTCCCATTCTTTATTTGTTAAATAAAAAGCAGCCATCTCTTCAGGTTTAAGCCCAAAAGAAGACACTATTACTTTGTGTAAGTCTTCAAGAGTATTGTCGGTGTTAATACGAATTTCTCTAAATACATCATCGTTGTGGTCAAGAACAATATTTAATTTAACAGTCATAAATTTTATTTTTTTGGTTTTAAACCTATTTCAGCAGCTTTCTTTATCAAAAATTGATAAGCTTCATCTTTTTCATTTGCAATTACCCCATCTAGAATGGCTTCTTTAATTGCTGTTTTTAATATCCCAATTTCTTTACTTGGCTTAATATCAAAAATATTGATTATTTCTTCTCCACTTATGGGTGGCTGCATATTTCTGATATGATCTCTTTCTTCAACATCTTTTATCTTCTTCCTTACAAGTTGAAAGTTATTTAGATAGCGTTTTACTTTTTCAGGGTTTTTTGATGTGATATCAGCATCGCAAAGGGTCATTAAATCCTCAATATCTTCACCGGCATCAAGTAATAATCGTCTTACGGCCGAATCGGTAACTATCTCTTGTGCCAAAACTATAGGTCTCAAATGCAGTTTCACTAGCTTCTTGACATATTTCATCTTTTCATTCAATGGTAATTTGAGTTGCTTGAAAATTTTTGGCACCATTTTAGAGCCTAAAAATTCGTGTCCGTGAAATGTCCAACCTTGTTTTTCTTCGAACTTTTTTGTGTCAGGTTTAGCTATGTCATGAAGAATTGCAGCCCATCTCAACCATAAGTTATTGGTGTTTTGACTGATGTTGTCTAGCACTTGTAGGGTATGATAAAAATTATCTTTGTGTCCTTTATTGTCAATAACTTCAACGCCTTGTAATTCAACCATTTTAGGGAAAAATTGGTGGAGTAGATTGGTATTGAATAGTAGCTTAAATCCAATTGAAGGCTTAGTAGAAAGTATGATTTTATTCAATTCTTCCGTTATACGTTCTTGCGATATGATTTCTAGCCTTAGAGCATTTTCTTTTATAGCCTGCAAGGACTGGTCTTCAATTTGAAAATTCAATTGGCTAGCAAAACGAATGGCTCTCATCATTCTGAGAGGGTCATCGGAATAGGTGATGTTGGGTTCTAACGGTGTCCTTATAATTTTCTTTTCTATATCCTTTAACCCATCGAAAGGGTCAATAAGTTCACCGAAATATTCCTTATTTAATCTTATAGCTAAGGCATTAATGGTAAAGTCTCTTCTATTTTGATCGTCTTCTAAAGTGCCATCTTCTACTATTGGTTTCCTTGAATTGGAACGATATGATTCTTTTCTAGCTCCCACAAACTCTAGTTCCAGGTCTTGATGGCGTAGCATGGCAGTTCCAAAGTTTTTAAATACTTGTACTTTAGTATCGTTTCCTAACAATTCACTGACTCTATTGGCTAATTCAATCCCACTTCCTACACACACAAAATCAATATCTGTTGGTTGTGCACGTTCAAGAATAATATCTCTCACAAATCCGCCAATGACATAAGTTTCATATCCTAAGGCATCTGCGGCTTGAGATACTATAGAAAAAATAGGGTTTTGGATATGTTCTTTTAGGTTCACTTATCTAATAATTTTAATCTCTCCGTTGTTTTTTAGCTTGATGATGTTGGATGCTTGCTGTTTAGTATTTTCATTTTGTCGGTAATTTACTATGAAATCTACTCCTTCCAAAATACTATCACTTATAGAAGAGAAATCGATTGGTGTTTTTTCTCCGCTAACGTTAGCCGAAGTAGAAATGATAGGTTTACCAAATCGTTTGATAAGCTGTTCGCAAAAAGAATCTTTAGCTAGGCGTATTCCGCAAGAGCCATCATCTGCAATAGCATTTGTTGCTATGCCTTTCACTTGGTCATAGATTATTGTTAAAGGTTTATCTGTTGTTTCTATCAAGTCCCAAGCGATATCGGGCATATTTACAACAGTTCTTTCTAACATAACTTCAGAGTCCACCAATACTATTAGCGCTTTGGAAGAAGAGCGTCCCTTTAGATTGAATATCTTTTGTATAGCATCTGGATTGCTAGCGTCACACCCTATACCCCAAACGGTGTCAGTAGGATATAAAATTAGTCCTCCGCTTCTTAAGATGTCAAGGCAGTTTTGAATATCTTCTTTCATCAAATGGTTTGATATAGGTTTATAAGTCGCTTTGCAATTTTATCATCGGTAAAGTTTTGAGCGTGTTTTTTTCCTTCTTCTATCATTTTCTTTCTTCGTAACTTGTTAGTGCTTATATCTAATATTTCATTTTTCATCTGCTCAATGTCATTGGGGTTTATGTATGAGCTATGTGCTCCTCCTGGCTCAGAAAAGCAGCCGCCTTGAGATGTTATAACAGGAACGCCACAGAATAAAGATTCTAAAATAGGTATGCCGAAGCCTTCAAAAAATGATGGGTAAATCATTATTTCAGCTTGTTGATATATAGCTGCCATTTCTTTCAAAGATAAATTAGTCAACATTAAAACACGATTATTAATCTTGTGTGTTTGAATGAAATCAAGACATTTTGTTTTGTATTTTTTGCCATTGCCTATCACTACTAGTTGGTAGTTTGGAAGTTCTTTCAAACACTTTAGTAAGCTAAGGAGATTTTTACGTTCCTCAATAGTGCCAACGTACAATAGGTATTTTTTTGGCAGCTGATATTTAGTGCTAATTTCTACTTTAAAATCGTCTTCTTGCTCTTCTTGAAAGGCTTTGTTGCAGCCTTGGTATACTACCTCAATCTTATCTTCTGAAATATTAAAGAAACGAATAATGTCTTCTTTTGTCTGTTGGCTTACAGCAATAATTTTGTCGGCAATTTCACAAGCATATTGACTTTTTTTGACATAAGAGACTCTATCCGCTTTTTTAAAATATTGAGGGTATCGAATAGCAATTAAATCATGAATGCTTACAACAGTTTTTATTTCTGTTTTATCTATGCCATAGGGCAGTTCGTGGCTCAGTCCATGAAAGTGACTGACACCATCTCTTACTAAATCATTCTTTAACCTTAAAGTTCGCCATACAGAGCTGAATTTCTGATTGAAAAAGCCTAATGGTGAATGAATGTAATAGTGATTTTGATTTTTTAAAAATGACAAGCGTTCATTTTCTATTTCTTTTGGTGTGTATAGATGGTATTCATTATGGCTAAAATATTGTCCAAGAATACGAATAGTGTCCCTAGAGTAATTGCCTAATCCAGTATTATTGAAAAAGGCTCTTTTAGCATCAAACCCTATTTTCATTATACGGCTACATTGTATTCTCTTAGCGCGTCGTTAAGAGAGGTTTTTTTATCAGTACTTTCTTTTCGCTTGCCAATGATTAGAGCGCAAGGGACTCCATATTCACCCGCTTGAAATGATTTGGGATAAGTTCCAGGAATAACAACAGATCTTTCAGGTACTATGCCTTTATATTCGATTGGTTTTTCACCAGTGACATCAATGATTTTTGTTGAAGCTGTTAGAACAACATTAGCACCTAACACAGCTTCTTTTTCTACTCTCACTCCTTCAACAACTATACACCTTGAGCCAATAAATGCACTGTCTTCAATAATCACAGGTGAGGCTTGTAAAGGTTCCAAAACTCCACCAATACCTACACCACCACTTAAATGAACATTTTTGCCTATTTGAGCGCAAGACCCTACAGTAGCCCATGTATCTACCATAGTGCCACTGTCAACGTAGGCGCCAATATTCACGTAAGACGGCATCATAATAACTCCTTTAGCTAAAAAAGCACCATATCTAGCAACAGCATGAGGAACAACACGAACTCCTAATTCAGCATAATTGCTTTTTAATTTCATCTTATCGTGAAATTCCATTGGACCAGCTTCTAGAGTTTCCATCTTTTGGATAGGGAAATATAAAATTACGGCTTTTTTTATCCATTCATTTACAACCCATTTGCCCTCTTTGTTGTCCGAAACACGAAGACGGCCTTTGTCCAATTCTTCTATAATGTAACAAATACTTTCTTGAGTTTTACTATCGTTTAAAAGCTCACGATTTTCCCAAGCTTGCTCTATTATTAATTTTTGTTGTTCAATCATAGGAGCAAAGATAGTTAAATGCTTTATTTTTGCACTATGTCAAGAGTGTTAGCAATCGATTATGGTCAAAAGCGAGTGGGTATTGCAATTACGGATGAGGAACAAATTATAGCCTCTGCTCTAACAACCCTAAATTCAAAGGATGTAATCCCTTTCCTAAAAGATTATTTGGATAAAGAAGTTGTGGAGTGTTTTGTCGTAGGTTTAGCCAAAAACCTTGATGATACACCTTCTGAAAGTGCTCGTTTTATAGAGCCTTTTGTAAGACGTTTAAAAGATGCTTTTCCTGAAGTTAGTATAGAAAGAGTCGATGAGCGTTTTACCTCAAAAATGGCTTTCCAAACAATGATAGATGCAGGGGTGAAGCAACGTAAAAGAAGGGACAAAGGCTTAGTAGACAAAATAAGTGCTACTCTTATTCTTCAATCATTTCTGGACGCTAGAAAGTAATTTTTCTTTTAAAAATTGCGCTGTATACGATTTCTTATTTTTAACTAATTCCTCTGGTGTTCCTTGAAAAAGTAGTTCTCCACCATTTTCTCCTCCTTCAGGGCCTAAGTCTATTATCCAGTCGGCACATTTTATAACATCAGAATTGTGTTCTACACAGATAATTGTGTGTCCGTTTTCAATTAAGGCATTAAAGGAGTTTAGCAACTTTTTAATATCGTGAAAATGTAAGCCGGTTGTAGGTTCATCAAATATAAACATGGTCTTTTCGGACTTATGCCCTTTGCTTAAAAAGAAGGCTAACTTTATTCTCTGTGCTTCACCGCCACTGAGCGTATTTGACGATTGCCCAAGTTGAATGTAGCCTAAGCCTACCTGTTGCAGCGGTAGAAGTTTAGAAACGATTTTCTTTTTATCATTTTTATCAAAAAATGAAACCGCTTCATCTATGGTCATTTCCAATATATGAGCAATGTTTTTACCCTTAAATGTAATATCTAAAGTTTCATTTTTGAATCGTTGTCCTTTACAGCTTTCGCATTCTAAATGAACATCTGCCATAAATTGCATTTCTATGGTGATGTTACCCTCTCCTTCACATACCTCGCATCTACCACCTGAAACGTTAAAAGAGAAATGGCCACTTTTGTATCCTCTAGCTTTAGATAACTCTTGTCTTGCGAATAAATTTCTTATTTCGTCATAAGCCTTCAAATAGGTCACTGGATTTGATCGAGATGACCTGCCAATAGGATTTTGGTTGATAAACTCAATATGTCGAACAAGTTTGGTGTCTACCTCAACACTTTCATGAGCTCCTAGTTTAGAGGCGTAGCCTTGTATGCTTTTTTGTATAGCCGGAAATAATATTTGTTTGACGAGTGAGCTTTTTCCTGAGCCACTAACTCCAGAAACTACGGTTAAGCATTCTAAAGGAAAACGGACATTAATATTTTTAAGATTATTTTCTCTGGCACCATTTATTAAAATAGCATGTTGGCTTTTTCTACGTTGATATGGTATTTCAATACTCTCTTTATTGGATAAGTATTGTGCTGTTAAGCTTTCTGTATTATTACCAATGTTTTCAAGTTTACCTTGATAAACTATATTACCCCCATTTTTGCCAGCTAGCGGGCCAATATCAATAATTTCGTCTGCTGCCATCATTATTTCCTCGTCATGTTCAACGACAACAACTGTATTTCCTAACTCTTTTAGAGAATGTAAGATGTCAATTAACTTTTGAGTGTCTTTAGAATGTAATCCGATACTTGGTTCATCTAGGATATACAAAGATCCAACCAAACTACTTGCTAAGGAAGTTGCTAAATTTATTCGTTGCGATTCTCCGCCTGAAAGGGTAGAGGACAAACGGTTTAGTGTTAAGTAACCTAAGCCCACATTATCTAAGAATTGTACTCTGTTTTTTATTTCTTGAATTATACGATCAGCTATTACTGATTCGGTACTAGAAAGTTTTATGTCTGATACTAGTTTGAGTAATTTGCTAATAGGCAAATGAACAATGTCATTGATTGTCTTGTTTCCAACTTCTACGTATAAAGCCTCTTTTCTTAGTCGAGTACCGTTACACTCGGGGCATGTGTTTTTGCCTCTGTATCGAGCCAATAACACTCTATTTTGCACTTTATAATTCTCTCTTTCTAAAAGTTGAAAAAACTGACGTATACCTTTTACCCCTTTTGCTCCATTCCACACTAGCTTTTTCTCATCTTCGTTGAGGTCGTTGTACGGCCGATGAATAGGGAAATCGTGTTTAGAAGAGTTAAGAACAAAGCGTTCTTTCCAACGGCTAAGCTTTTCTCCTTTCCAGCAATTTATGGCGCCTTCGTAAATGGAAAGTGATTTGTTAGGAATGACTTTATCTTCATCTATTCCTAGAACAGAGCCAAAGCCTTCACACATTTTACATGCCCCATATGGGTTGTTGAAACTGAACAAATGTTCTGAAGGTAGTTCAAACGAAATTCCATCTAATTCAAAGCGATTTGAAAACTCTTTGATTCCCTTGTCAACAATTTCAATAGCGCACTCTCCGTTACCTTCAAAAAGTGCGATTTGAATACTATCGGCTAATCGGTTTAAATTATCATTTTCAAGATTGACCATTAATCTATCAATAACCACCCAAATCGTTTTATCTTTTCCTATTGCTGAATAGTCTTCAATACTATCCAATCTAAGAATTTCTGTATTTACTTTGATTCTAGAAAAGCCTTTTAAGCTTAGTTTATCTAAGTTTTCTTGAATAGAGTTTTTAGAAAGGTCAAGTTTAAACAAAACAAGAACCTTATTGCCGATTTTTTGTTCGCAAACGTAATCTACAACATCACTTACTTGATGTTTTTTGACTTCTTTTTTTGAAATAGGGGAAATAGTTTTGCCAACTCTAGCAAATAATAGTTTTAAATAGTCATAAATTTCTGTAGAAGTGCCAACTGTTGATCTTGGGTTTTGAGTATTTACTTTCTGTTCAATAGCTATAGCGGGTGAGATCCCCTTAATATGATCAACATCTGGTTTTTGTAACTTACCTAAGAATTGTCTAGCGTATGAAGATAGGCTTTCTATGTAGCGTCTTTGTCCTTCAGCAAACAAGGTGTCAAATGCTAAAGATGATTTTCCCGACCCTGAAACTCCAGTAATAACAACTAATTTTCTTTTTGGAATTGCAACATCAATATTTTTGAGGTTGTGCATTCTTGCCCCTCTAATAGTGATGTATTTTTGATTGTCTTTTTGCACTTGTTTTAAAGGCATTGTTTTGTTTTAATTTTAGCGGAATTTTGCAAATTTACGGTTTTATCATTTGGAATTTTACTAAAAGTCATTTATATTTGAACCAGTTAACGACCAATTGAATGGTCATTTTTAGTGTAATTTAAATCATTCGCCTATAGATACATATCTACCTTTTAATTAGTATTAATTTAAAATTGTTAGATATGTTATTACACAAAGTCTCCGATAAGGATTTAGTCTCATCTTACATTAATGGAAATCCACTAGCTTTAGATGAACTAGTTACTAGACATCAGTCAAGAGTATTAAGTTTTATTAACTCTAAGGTCAGGAATCTACAACTTGCTGAGGATATTTTTCAAGATGCCTTTTTTAAAGTCATTAAGTCACTAAATTCAGGTAAATATAATGAAGAAGGTAAGTTTTTGCCATGGTTGATGCGTATTTCTCATAATCTTGTTATTGATTACTTTAGACAAAATAAGAGAATGCCCAAGGTAGCTCAATCTAAAAGCTTAGAGAATTTCGACATTTTTGATGTTATCGGAAATGGTGAAAAATCTAAAGAATACGATATGATGGAAGATGAGCAAACGCAGATGTTACGTCGTTTAATCTCCGAGTTGCCGAATGAGCAAAAAGAAGTTCTTGTAATGCGCCACTACGAAGATTTAAGCTTTAAGGAAATTGCAGAAAAAACAGGTGTGAGTATAAATACAGCTCTTGGTAGAATGCGTTATGCATTAATAAATATTCGTAAACTACTAGAAGAGAATAACGTGGATTTAACCATAAATTATAGTTGATGCAATAAAGGTTGTTAGACTTGCGTTAAAGTAGCATAATTTAAAATCTACTATATGTATAAAACCTTTACTCAAAATGATTTAATCAGATTCTTGTATAATGAAATGAATTCAGAAGAATCCATATTGTTGAAAGATGCATTGCTTAATGATGCAGAGTTATGTGCAACATATCACAAGTTAAAGTCTTCAATGGATTTATTAGACGCTGAACGTTATTCGTTAACACCATCTGATTTTAGTCTTGCAAAAATTAAGTCTTATGCAAGAGGATTTTCATCAAAACCATCAAAATATTTAAGTAGAATTGATTTGGTTTTGAATTAGTTAATAACATATTTTTAACATGCCCTTCTTATTAATTTAAGAGGGGCTTTTTTTATACATTTGGGTATGAATAGAAAAAAACGATTCGAATTATTTGTTGACTATTTCGATGAGAATATGCCTATTGCTGAAACAGAGCTGCATTATAACAATGGTTTCGAGTTGCTCGTTGCGGTTATTTTGTCCGCTCAGTGTACTGATAAGCGTGTTAATATGGTAACACCTACTTTATTTTCAGCATTCCCTACTGCTGAATTGATGGCCTTGTCTTCTGCTGATGAGATTTTTCATTATATCCGATCTATAAGCTATCCTAACAATAAGGCTAAACACCTTCATAAAATGGCTAATATGTTGATGACTGACTTCAATGGTCAGGTTCCTGACACTGTAGATGCTCTTCAGTTATTGCCTGGTGTAGGTCGAAAAACTGCTAATGTCGTTGCTTCTGTTTTGTTTGGTGTTCCGACAATGCCTGTCGATACCCATGTATTTAGAGTGTCAGAACGTATAGGGCTTTCCAAAAATTCTAAAAATCCTTTGCAGACAGAAAAGCAATTGGTAAAATATTTCCCTACTGAAAAGTTAACTATCGCTCATCATTGGCTTATTCTTCATGGTCGTTATGTATGTTTGGCAAGAAAGCCAAAATGTAATGATTGTGGTATCACAGACTTTTGTGATTTTTTTCAAAAGAAAAGATGATTTGTTAATAAATGCCGCTCTAAAACTTTGTTAATACTGAGATTTTTTTGCTCTTTTGTTTAGCTAATAAAAATATTAAATGACTAGTTTAAAAGAAGGCGATAAAGCGCCCCAATTCAGTGTTGTTAATCAAAACGATGAAGTGCTAACCCTAGATTCTTACGTAGGTAAGAAACTTATACTTTATTTTTATCCAAAAGATAGCACTCCTGGCTGTACTGCTGAGAGTTGCAATTTAAGAGACAACTATTCTGAGCTATTGTCTTTAGGTTATGACGTGCTTGGTGTTAGTGCCGATAATAGTGCTTCACATCAAAAGTTTATTGCCAAAAATGAATTACCTTTTTACTTACTTTCTGACACTGAAAAAGAAGTTATTAAGGCGTATGGTGTTTGGGGTCCTAAAAAATTTATGGGAAAGGAATATGAGGGCATACATAGAACAACCTTTGTGATTGATGAAAAAGGTCATATTGAACGTATTTTTACAAAAGTCAAAACAAAAGAACACACACAACAAATTTTAGAAACATATAAGTAAATAGCTATGAGCGACAAACAAAAAGAAGCAAAATTAAAGGCCTTACAACTTACTCTAGATAAAATGGAGAAGTCATATGGTAAAGGAACAGTCATGCGCTTAGGAGATAAGCCTGTAGAAAATATAGATGCTATTCCAACAGGCTCTTTAGGTTTAGATATTGCGTTAGGAATAGGTGGTTATCCAAGAGGAAGGGTGATAGAGATTTATGGTCCAGAATCTTCAGGTAAAACCACTTTAGCAATACATGCTATAGCAGAAGCACAACGTCAAGGCGGTATTGCTGCGTTTATTGATGCAGAACATGCTTTTGATCAAACGTATGCAGCTAGTTTAGGTGTAAATGTTGATGATTTATTAATTTCTCAGCCCGATAACGGTGAACAAGCTTTAGAAATTGCTGATAATCTTATACGTTCGGGTGCAATAGATATTCTTGTAGTCGATTCTGTTGCTGCTCTTACGCCTAAAAGTGAAATAGAAGGGGAGATGGGTGATACTTCTGTAGGTCTTCATGCCCGATTAATGTCTAAAGCACTACGAAAATTAACCGGTACTATCAGTAAAACAGGTTGTACATGTATTTTTATTAACCAGTTGAGAGAGAAAATTGGTGTTATGTTTGGAAATCCTGAAACGACAACTGGTGGTAACGCTTTAAAGTTCTATTCTTCTATTCGATTAGATGTAAGGAGAAGTACTGCTATCAAAGATGCTGATGGCGCTATTGGAAACAAAACAAGAGTTAAGGTAGTTAAAAACAAAGTGGCACCCCCTTTTAAACTGGTTGAGTTCGATATAATGTATGGTAAAGGAATCTCAAAATCTGGTGAAATATTAGATAAAGCTGTGGAATTAGATATTGTTCAGAAAAGTGGTTCTTGGTTTAGTTATGATGGTGATAAGCTAGGTCAGGGAAGAGATGCTGTAAAGCTTGTTTTGCAAGATAACCCTGAATTATCCGATCAGTTAGAAGAAAAGATAAAAGAACAAATCAATAATTAAGTTAATAGCACCTTGTATGTTTAGGCTGCTTGTATTTTCTTGTATCATTGTATTTTTTTCCTGTTCAGAAGGCAAAGTAGGATCTAGTGAGCCCAAGTCTATTTCTGAATTGAGTAAGGCCTTGCTACAGGAGCCTAACGATACTGTTTTACTTAAACAAAGACGTGATTTGTTTATCTCAAATGGCATATTAGATAAAGCAATTCTTGATCAGCAACAACTCTATAATTTAGATTCAACAAACTTAAAATATCGTTATGATTTAGCGGAAATGTATTTTGAGTTTTCAGTATCAAATCCTAGCTATGTCAATAAGAGCTTAAACTTGTTAACTGAAAATAACATGGTTTACTCACCTATGTTACTTCTGAGAGCAAAATTGCATTATATATTTCAGGATTATTCTCAATCATTAGTTGATTTAAATACATATTTACCATCTTATCCCTTCAACGCTGAGGCATATTTTTATAAAGGTTTAAATTATAAAGAAATGGGGGATTTAGAAATGGCAAAATCTCAATTTCAAACAGCTGTTGAGCAAGATCCTAATTATATTGAGTCCTATGAACAATTGGCTTTTATTTATGCTTTTAATGGTGATAGCCTTGCGGAGTACTATTTTGATAATGCCTTGGAAGTAGATTCTAGTTTAATTAGTTCTTGGTATAATAAGGGTATGTATCACCAGAATGAAGGAGATTTTTCAAAAGCTAAGGCATCTTATTATGGTATTCTTAGAAGAGATTCATTACATTCTGATGCTAATTATAATTTAGGATATATATCATTAGTTGAGGGCGATTATAATTTGTCTATTTATTATTTCACATCCGTTATTGTTCAGAACCCAAGCTTTGCATCGGCTTATTTTTCTAGGGGCTTAGCTTTTAAGTTAAATAATGACTTAGTAAGTGCTCGAAAAGATTTTCTTTCAACTTTAGAATTAAGTCCAGAATTTAAGGAGGCTGAGGATGAACTTAAATTTTTGCCATAAAAAAAGGCTCCGTTAGGAGCCTTTTTCATTGTTAGTCTTAGTTTATTTATGCTAATTTTACATTTGTAGCGTTTAGACCTTTACGGCCTTCTTCTAAGTCAAATGTAACTTTGTCATTTTCACTAATTTCATCGATTACTCCAGAAACGTGTACAAAGTACTCCTTATCTGTTTCGTCTTCTTTAATGAATCCATATCCTTTGGTATCATTAAAAAATTTAACTGTTCCAGTATTCATAATTAATTTAATTTATTTCGACAAAGGTAACAAAAAAGGTAAACCATTGATGATTTACCTTCTTTAAATTATTATATGAGTTAAAATTTAACTTTTAACCTTTTCCACTACTGCTTTAAAAGCTTCTGGATGGTTCATTGCAAGGTCTGCAAGAACTTTTCTGTTTAGGGCAATACCCTTTTTCGATACTGCACCCATAAATGTAGAATAACTCATTCCGTGTTCTCTAACACCTGCGTTTATTCTTTGAATCCATAATGAACGGAAGTTTCTTTTCTTTTGTTTACGTCCAATGTATGCATATTGCATTGCTTTTTCTACAGCATTTTTAGCTACTGTATGGACATTTTTTCTACGGCCGAAGTAACCTTTAGCGGCATCTAATACCTTTTTTCTTCTAGCCTTTGCTGCGACAGCGTTTACCGATCTTGGCATAATTTAATTGTTTTAGTAGTTAGCGCCTCTATACGAGAACTTTTGAGCTAAATACTTGGTTAATAATTATTAATTAGAGGCACAATTGTTGTTTGATGTTTTTAACATCAGACTCATGTACTAATCCTGTTTGAGTTAAGTTACGCTTTTGTTTAGTCTCTTTCTTTGTTAAGATGTGACTTTTAAAAGCATGCTTTCTCTTGATTTTACCTGTACCAGTAAGCTTAAAACGCTTTTTAGCACTAGATTTTGTTTTCATTTTTGGCATGATAAATCCGTTTAATTGGTTTTACTTCTTCTTTTTAGGAGCAATGAACATAGTCATTCGTTTCCCTTCTAATTTTGGCATTTGTTCTACAACACCATAATCTTCTAAGGCTTGGGCAAATTTTAGTAATAAAATCTCGCCTTTTTCTTTAAAGACTATGCTTCTTCCTCTAAAAAATACGAAAGCTTTTACTTTCGAGCCTTCTTCAAGGAATTTTAATGCATGTTTTGTTTTAAAAGCAAGGTCATGCTCTTCTGTATTAGGTCCGAAACTGATTTCTTTGATTACAGTTTTTGATGCGTTTGCTTTTATTAATTTTTGTTTCTTTTTTTGATCGTATAGAAACTTTTTATAGTCGATAATTTTACAAACAGGAGGATCTGCTTTAGGAGAAATTTCAACTAAATCCAATCCCATTTCATTAGCGATATTCAATGCTTTTGCTAAAGGATAGATTCCAGATTCTATGCCTTCGCCTACTAATCTGACTTCAGGAGCAGTAATAAATTTATTGATTTTATGTTCTGCTTCTGTTTTTCTTCTGTAGTTGTTATTTCTTCTTCTTATTGCGATTGTATTCTGTTTTTATTATCTACTCTATTTAAAGTTACTTATCAAACTATCAATTTCTTCGTTGATGATTTTTATGAATTCTTCAATTTTCATACTGCCTAAATCTTCACCACCATGTTTTCTAACAGATACTGTATGTTCGTTTTTTTCTTTTTCACCAACAATTAACATGTAAGGTGATTTACTTATTTCAGCATCTCTTATCTTACGACCGGCTTTTTCAGCTCTTTCGTCAACGAGGGCGCGAATATCGGAATTATTTAGCAGATTTAAAATATTTTCTGCGTAATCG
>MDTG01340449.1_pt1 | contig 22709 bp, 22 predicted proteins | sample 811421 | NCBI WGS metagenome assembly MDTG01 (sample SAMN05326645, study PRJNA326480) | marine metagenome | isolation source: seawater | place: Pacific Ocean: South East | collected 2011
ACTTAAATATTTAGGACTTTCGATTACTTCATTCGCTATTTTATTTAAACTTATGTCTTGGCAGTATGCTCAATATTTACTTATTATGGGGTTAAGTTTTTTGGGTATTTACTTTTTGATCAAAGTATTTAAATATTAGTTTCTGTAGTCCAAGGCGGGTTCTCTATCTCCCAAAAGAGGAATATAGTTGAAATCTTCTCCTCTAATATCGTTAAATTCTTTTTTGATTTTATTTATTAATTCAGTTGTCTCTAGTAATTCTATACCTGAAAGGGTCAGCGCCTTCGCAGCCTGCATCATACCCTTGAGACCAATAGTTGTTCCCCCAGCTGCAACCGCCTGCCAACTATGGGCTGGTGTGCCAGGCACCCAGGTTGCACCCCGAAGACCAGCTGTTGGTATTGTATAACTAACATCACCCACATCCGTTGAGCCACCAATACCTTCTGGATTCATATCATAGGGTGCAACATTGTGTATGTATTTCATGTCAAGAGGTTTTTCAAGTGTTGATGCAATTTTTTTAGCAAACTCTAATTCTTGATCATTATACTCAAAGCCACCTATTTTAGCAAAATTACGGTGAACCATTTGTTGAAGTGTTGGAACATGTAATAAATCATGAGTCCCTCCAATCATCTCGTATTTCATTTTTGTTCCTGTTCCTAATGCCGCTCCCTCTGCTGCTTTAACTAACCTGTCGAACAAAACCATTACTTTATCACGCTTTGGATGACGTGAATAATAATAAACTTCAGCAAAATCTGGAACAACATTGGGGGCCTCACCTCCACGTGTAATCACATAGTGAATTCGTGCAGACGTATCCATGTGTTCGCGCATAAGATTAGTCATATAATTCATTGCCTCTACCGCGTCTAACGCTGAACGTCCCTCTTGGGGAGCTCCTGCAGCATGAGCAGATCGTCCATAAAAACGAAATTTCGCGGACTTATTCGCAAGTGCTGGACGTGGATTTGCTGAATTCTCATCATCAGCATGCCAGTGTAAAGCAATATCAACATCATCAAATAAACCTGCTCGTGTCATGTAAACTTTACCCGAACCTCCCTCTTCTGCAGGACAACCATAATACCGAATAGTACCTTTGATTTTATATTTTTCAATATATTTTTTTAAACTGATAGCCGCTGCTGCAGATGCAGTTCCGAAGAGATGGTGTCCGCAGGCATGACCTCCTCTTGCTCCGTTCGTAATTTTATAAGGTAATGCTTTTTGAGAGAGGCCAGGTAGTGCATCGTATTCTCCAAGAATTGCAATGATTGGTCCTTCATTACTATATTCTGCAACAAATGCAGTAGGAATGCCAGCTACACCAGCTTGTATCTTAAAGCCAGCCCCTTTGAGTATGTTTTGTAACAGAGCACTACTTTTCTCCTCCTGATATCCCATTTCCGCATACTCCCATATCCGCATGGCCACTTTTGCATAATCACCTTTTAATGAATCTAATTCTGATAAAATATAATCTGACTGACTATACGTGAAAAATGAGCTAATACCTATAACTAGCAAAGAAATATATCTCATGTCATATGTTTTATTGAAATCTCTAAAATTTAAACGAAACTCACAAATATAAGTTCATAGATTTAAAATAATTAATTAAAAATATCTTGGCAGATAAACTTAAGTGGATTTTCTTTTATTTTTTCATGGACTGAATTAAAATTTTTTATGTAATTATTTAAAGTCTAAAAAGATAAAAGCAAATTTTAAGATAATAGAATTATTTAATTATTATTTTAAACTTCAAATTTTCAGACTAAATCTTATAATTTTATTTGTTTTAAAACACTTAAAAGTCTTATAATTGTATTCAAAAATTAAATTAAATTAATAAAGTTGTTTACGTAGTAAAACACAGCTTGTTATAAAAATCTATATGCTACAATTTTTTTTTTATCTTTATCCGCATTTAATTAAAAAGAACAAACATTTAACACAATGAAAAAACTATTTATTGCCCTTACTTTTTTAGGTTTTATAACGTCTGCAAATGCAACTACTATAACATCTAATTTAACTACTGTATTTACAGCAACTAGTGTTCAGGAGATGGATGAAGATGCGCCAGCTGAATCAGCCTCTTTTACTCAAGAATTAAAAAAACGTTTTATTGAAGGTGGTCCAGGCTTTATGGGTATTGTACTAATCTGTCTAATTTTAGGTCTTGCAATTGCTATTGAGCGTATCATATTTTTAAATCTTGCAACTACTAACACTAAAAAACTTACAGAGGGTGTTGAAGAATCACTTTCTTCTGGTGGTGTTGAAGCTGCTAAAGAATTTTGTAGAAATACTAAAGGACCTGTTGCTTCAATATTTTATCAAGGTCTAGATCGTGTAGACGAAGGTGTTGAAAGTGCAGAGAAAGCTGTTGTAGCTTACGGAGGAGTTCAAATGGGACAATTAGAAAAAAATGTTTCATGGATTTCACTTTTTATTGCACTTGCACCAATGCTTGGATTCATGGGAACAGTAATTGGGATGATTCAAGCCTTTGATAAAATTGAGGCAGCAGGGGATATGCAGCCATCACTTGTAGCTGGAGGTATTAAAGTTGCACTTCTTACAACAGTATTTGGTTTGATTGTTGCAATTATCCTTCAAGTTTTCTACAATTACATTGTTGCCAAGATTGACAGTATTGTCAATGATATGGAAGATGCATCAATTACATTGATTGACATTCTTGTTGCGCAAAAAAAATAATTAACTTTTAACAGCAATTCTAATGAATATCCAAACAATTGTAAAAATTATCAGTGCTATTTTCGGTTTGCTAGGTGTTATATTTCTATTTAGAATAATAGGAAGTGGAGACGAAGAAATCAAAATGGCCGCAAGTATGGGTGACTTTAGTACGGTTTCTCCATTAGTTTCTCTTGCTATTGCAATCCTTTTAATTACAGTAATTATAACACTTTTATTCTCTTTACTTAATCTTGCCTCTAGTACAGAGAAACTTAAAAAATCTTTAATATTTATAGGCTGTTTTGCTGTTATCGTTTGCATCGCTTTTGCATTATCAGAAGGTACTGAGACTCCACTTAAAGACGGGAACATGCTTTCTGCAAATGGATCTAGATGGGTAGGAACAGGACTACGAATGTTTTACATTCTTGCAGCTCTAGCAATACTTTCTATGGTTTTATCTGGAGCAAAAAAACTACTTAATCGATAAATTATGGCAAAGAGATCAGCTCCAGAGGTTAATGCTGGATCAATGGCAGACATTGCTTTCTTATTATTGATTTTCTTCTTGGTGACTACCACGATTGAAACAGATAGTGGATTAAATCGAAAACTACCACCTATGGAAGACCAAGTCGACCCACCAATAATTAGAGAGAAAAATATCTTTACTGTTGTTGTTAATAAAAACGATCAACTTCTAGTTGAAGAAGAGCTAACTGAGATTAAAGATTTAAGATCTTTAGCCGTTTCTTTTTTAGATAATGGAGGTGGAGTTGGTGAAGAATCATGTGATTACTGTCAAGGAGAACGTGATGAGTCTTCTTCGGATAATCCTGATAAAGCTATTATCTCGCTTAAAAATAATCGTGAAACTTCTTATAAAGTTTACATTGCTATACAAAATGAATTGGTAGCTGCTTACAATGAATTGAGAAATCGTGAGTTTTTAAGATTATATCCTTCTGCAGGTCTCAATTTTGTAGATGCCCAAAAGAAATATGATGATCCAAGAACATCAGTTGACGACTCGGAAGACTTAAAACCAAAGATAGATGTGGTAAAGAATATGTTCCCTCAAAAACTATCTGAAGCAGAACCAAGTAAAACAAACTAAACCAATAGATTATGTCAAAATTCAAAAAGAAAAAAGGTGGTGATTTACCTGCTATTTCTACAGCATCTTTGCCCGATATTGTTTTTATGCTTTTATTCTTTTTTATGGTAGCGACAGTGATGCGGGATAGTACGCTGATGGTTATCAATAAATTACCTGCAGCAGATCAGGTTCAAAAATTAGACAAGAAAGACCGTGTTATGTATATTTATGCGGGCAAGCCCTCAAACCGTTATCAGGATAAATATGGAACTAGCGCAAAAATTCAATTGAATGATAAGTTTGCAACCGTTAGAGAGGTAGGTGCTTTTATATTAGCCGAAAGAGGTGCGAAACGTCAGGAGCTTCAAAATGTTTTAACTACTGCTCTTAAAGTTGATAGTGATACAAAAATGGGACTTGTTCAGGACATCAAACAAGAGCTTCGTAAAGTAAGTGCTTTAAAGATCAACTACACCACACGTTTGGGCGATTATATGCAAAATATAAACTAGCTTTTTATTTTTAATGACTCAAAAAGTGTCTCTTTGAGCACTTTTTTTTATTTTGAGCCTAAATGTTTTCAAATTATAACTTATTTAAAGAAGTAATTAAATTTTCGCTTATTTCTATTAATACCTTTGGCACTTTTTTCTTAGCTCGGGGCCAGGAGGAAATTAATAACGAAGTTTTCTTTCGCGAAGATCAATTTTATTTAGGAACCTCCTTCATGATTTTAAGTAGTGATCAAGAAGATTTTAACCCTCGGGGGTTATCCAGACATTTTCAGTTGGGTTTTATAAGAGATTTACCATTAAATTCTTCTGGAAAGCTTGCTATAGGTATGGGACTTGGGATGAGTTTTGAACGATATAATACCAACTTAAATCTAGATAAAACCAAAGATAATTCAGTAAATTATTTTATAGCAGATCAATCTGCTTCCCCAGTATTTTTTTCGATACATTCTGTAGAAATTCCACTAACGCTTCGATGGCGGAATGCTACTCTAGATAATTTCGCTTTTTGGCGAGTTTATGGTGGTGTTTCATTACGATGGAATTATTATAATAAAATTCGACAGGAAATTTTTGAAATTAAAAACAGCAATGATATAGAAAATTTAGGAGCTGTAGCTCACGTGAGCTTTGGTTATAATACTTGGAATTTTTATTTGGGTTATAATTTAAATTCCTTTTTTAGTAAAATGACTTCGGATTTCAATAGGTTACCCATAGAACTTAATCCAATAAAAATTGGACTGATATTCTATATACTATAATTCTTTTCGCAATCGTGCAACTGGAATATCAAGTTGTTCTCGATATTTTGCGATGGTTCTTCTAGCTATTATAAATCCTTTCTCTTTCAATAAACTTGAGAGAACTTCATCTGTAATTGGTTTTTTTTTATTTTCTTCAGAGATTAATTGGTTTAAAATATTTTTTATTTCAATAGATGAAACATCATCACCATCCTCATTTTTTAATCCTTCAGAGAAAAATGTTTTCAGAAGTTTTATTCCGTACGGCGTATCAAGGTATTTACTATTGGCAACCCTAGATATTGTAGAGATATCCATATCTACCTTTTCAGCAATATCTTTTAATATCATGGGTTTGAGTTTACGTTCATCTCCAGTTAAAAAATACTCTTTTTGGTGTGCAACAATTGCATTTATTGTGAAAGTTAGAGTTTGATGCCTTTGCCGAATAGCATCAATAAACCATTTAGCTGCATCAAGCTTTTGCTTTATGAATTGAACTGCATCTTGCTGTGTCTTTGATTTCTTCTTACTTTCTTGATAGCCGGTAAGCATTTCTTTATATTCATTGGATACTTTTAGCTGAGGTGCATTTCTTTTATTTAATTGTATTTCAATTCTTCCGTCTTCAAGGGTAAGAATAAAATCTGGAACTACATGGGTATTTTCGATTACACTTGATAAAGCACCTCCAGGTTTTGGATTTAATCGACTGATTAAATCCATTACTTTTTTAAGTTCTTCTTTGGAAATACCCATTCGATCTTGGAGTTTATTATAATGCTTGTGGCTGAAATGCTCAAATTCGTCCTGTATCATTTTAAGTGCACTAATGACTTCAGGGCGGTCTTTTTTCTTTTTTTTAAGTTGAAGTAGAAGACATTCTTGAAGAGACCTTGCCCCTACTCCAGGAGGATCAAGCGTCTGAACTTCATGTATTATTTTTTCAAGTTCATTTTTATCTGTAAAAATATTTTGTGTAAAAGCTAAATCATCAATAAGTTCATCGTCAGTCCTTCGAATATAACCGCTGTCATCTATACTTCCTATTAGGAATTCAGCAATAAGCATTTCATCATCACTTAAGATTAAACTTCCAATTTGCTGTAAAAGAGTTTGATGAAAACTTATACCTCCACTTAAGGGAACAGTTCGCTCTTCGTTGTCAATAATGGAATTATTACTATAAAGTTTGTATGATGGAATTTCGTTATCACTCAAATATTGATCAATATCAATTTCGTTTGTTTCAAGATTAGTATTTTCTTCAAACTCATTATCTTGAGTTTCAGATTTTGTTTGTTCAATTCCACTCTCTAACGCAGGATTTTCTCCAATTTCAGCTTCGATCTTTTGTTCTAAATCTAGCGTAGACATTTGTATCAGCTTCATCAACTTTATTTGCTGGGGAGAAAGTTTTTGTGAGAGTTTTATTTGGAGCTGTTGTTTTAGCATAGGGTGGTAATAAATGATATAAAGATAGAAGATTTACATTTTAATTATTTAGAATGCTGCATTTTGAGGTGTTCTAGGAAAAGGAATTACATCTCGTATATTACCCATACCTGTTGTAAATTGAACTAAGCGCTCAAATCCAAGACCAAAGCCACTGTGAGGAACACTGCCAAACTTTCTAAGATCTAAGTACCACCAGAGCTCCTTAGCATCAATATCCATTTCTTTGATACGCTGTTCTAAGACCTCCAAACGTTCTTCACGTTGTGATCCTCCAACAATCTCTCCAATTCCTGGGAATAGGATGTCCATGGCGCGTACTGTTTTCCCATCGTCATTTCTACGCATATAAAATGCCTTTATATTAGCAGGATAATCGTAAAGAATGACAGGACAATTAAAATATTTTTCGACTAAGAATCTTTCGTGTTCACTTTGTAAGTCAATACCCCATTCACTTACTGCATACTGAAATTTTTTCTTTTTGTTGGGTTTAGAGTCCTTCAAAATAGCTATTGCCTCTGTGTAAGTGATACGTTTGAAGTCATTATTAACTACAAATTGAATTTTCTCAAGCAATCCCATTTCACTTCTTTGATGCTGAGGCTTGGCACTTTCTTCTTTGGCAAATCTTTCATCTAAAAATTTCAAGTCCTTTTCGCAAGAACTCAAGACATTTTTGAGAACATATGTTATAAACTTTTCTGCTAAATTCATATTATCGTTTAGATCATAGAATGCCATTTCAGGTTCAATCATCCAGAACTCTGCCAAATGTCGAGTAGTATTAGAATTTTCGGCTCTAAATGTGGGTCCAAAAGTGTAAACATCACCTAGTCCAAGTGCGTAAGCTTCAGCTTCTAATTGTCCCGAAACAGTTAGTTTTGTTTCTTTACCAAAAAAATCTTTTTTATAATCAAGTTTTCCTTCTTTGTTTAAAGGCGGGTTATTAGGATTAAGAGTGGATACTCTAAACATTTCTCCAGCACCTTCAGCATCATTTCCTGTGATTATGGGCGTATTAACATAAAAAAATCCCTCTTCTTTAAAAAATTGATGTACGGCAAAAGATAGGACAGAACGAATTCGCATGACCGCAGAGAAAGTAGTAGTCCGAACTCTTAAATGTGCTTTTTCTCGAAGGAATTCTAAGCTGTGTTTTTTAGGTTGAATGGGATATTGCTTAGGATCAGATGAACCTAGAATAATTAAATTTGAGACTTCAAGTTCAACGCTTTGACCAATACCTTTACTTACCAATAGTTTCCCAATCAGCCTTAAGGCTGCACCTGTAGTAATTTGCTTCAACACACTTTCATCAAGCTTTTCGAAATCTACTATACATTGAAGATTTTCTATAGTAGATCCATCATTTAGTGCGATAAAACGATTGGCTCGAAAGGTTCTTACCCAGCCTTGAACAGAGTATATTTGGCCAGTAGTATTGGATTCTAATATAGATTTTATCTTTTTTCCATTCATTGTTTTGTTATTTGACAGTTTGAGATTGAAATTAAACGCAAAGATCTGTGACCTAAATTAAATTTCATACTTATGATTTGCTTTAGTGTGTATTAGCAATTCAAAGATAAGTTTATTTCAGAAAAAACTTTTCCCTTGGAAGGTTTCACTTACGCATCTAAAATTTCAATTTTTGGTTTTTTGAGGACCTTGTCATTACTAATTGTATCTTCTAAAGAAATAAGAAGCGAAGGAAGTAATATAAGATTAGCGAGCATTGCCATTAAAAGTGTTACTGCAACTAAACCTCCCAATGCTTGAGTCCCTCCAAAATTAGAAGTCATGAATACCGAAAAACCAAAGAAAAGTACTATTGAAGTGTAAAACATACTGATTCCAGTCTCACGTAATGCGGCAAATACAGCTTTGTTTATTTTCCAGCCATTGGCAATAAGTTCCTGTCGGTATTTTGCCAAAAAGTGAATGGTGTCGTCAACAGAAATTCCAAAAGCAATACTGAACACTAAAATTGTTGAAGGTTTTAAAGGTATCCCTGTAAAACCCATAACTCCTGCGGTAATAATAAGAGGGAGTAAATTCGGGATTAAAGAAATAATAATCATTTTGAAAGACCGGAAAAGAAAGGCCATAAAAAGTGCAATTAAAAGAATAGCAAGACTTAATGAGAGAATCAAATTATTGATTAGATATTTTGTACCCTTCAGGAAAAGTAAAGCTTTACCAGTTATTTCTGCACCGTACCTTTTTTTTGGGAAAATTTTAGCTATAGCTTCTCGGAGATCCGATTCTATAATTTCCATTCGTTCTGTTCCAATATCTTTCATGTAGGTGGTGATTCTGCCAAATTGACCTGTGGAATCCACATAACCATTAATCAGTTGATCATTACCTTTTACATTATTAAGATATGGATAGATAAAACTATTTTCTTGAGAGGTTGGCAATGAGAAGTAGTTAGGGTTACCATTATAATAGGCTTGCTTTGCAAATTTTACCGCATTCACTACTGATAGTGGAGGGGCAAGTTCTGGTATTTCTCCTATGGTCTCATGAAGTCGATTCATCCTTTGGAGAGTAGCAGGTTTTACAATACCATTTTCCCTTCTGCTATCAATCCAAATTTCAACAGGTACAATTCCATTGAAACTCTTATCAAAAAAGCGGATGTCTTGAAAAAAATCTGCAGATTTGGGCATATCTTCTATAAGACTGCCAGAAATTTTTATTTGATATATTCCAGTGATTCCAATGATGAGACCAATTAAGGAGACAATGTAAACGTTGACTCTTTTTTTTCTCACCTTATTTTCCATCCACCGAACAAAATAGTCTATAGATTTATTTTTGAGGTGTTTAAGGTGCTTCTTTTTTGGGAGCGACATTAAACTATAAGTAATCGGAATAATCAGTAAGGATAATATAAAGATAGAGATAATATTGATTGAGGCTACAACACCAAACTCTTTCAGAATTTTACTATTGGTTAGTATAAATGTTGCAAATCCTGATGCTGTGGTCAGATTGGTCATCAAGGTGGCGTTTCCTACCTTAACAATTACTCGTTGCAAAGACTTGGCTTGATTACTGTGTTTTGCAATTTCTTGCTGGTATTTATTGATTAAGAAAATACAATTTGGCACCCCTATGACAATGATCAAGGGTGGAATTAAAGCAGTAAGCACAGTAATTTCATACCCAAGCCATCCCAGGATTCCAAAAGCCCACATTACTCCAATTGCAACGACAAACAAAGAGATAAAAGTTGCTCTAAATGACCTGAAAAACAAAAAGAAAATCAAAGAGGTGACAAGGGTTGCCCCTAAGACAAAAAGGCCAATTTCGTCGACAATATTCTGTGCATTAAGAGTACGGATATAAGGCATTCCAGAAACATGAACGTCTGTAGATATTTTTTCTTCAAAGGAATTAATTAGAGGTATAAACTGATCGAAAATGAAATTTTTACGCTTAGCGGTATTTATAATTTCAGGATTCATATAGACCACAGATCTTACTGTGTTAGTTTCTACATCAAAAATTAGATTGTTGTAAAATGGTAACTCTAGGAACAATTTTTCCTTAAATTTTAAAATATCAGAAGAGTCTTTAGCCAAAGAAAGAGGGACTTCTTGGAGTACTAATTTTTTATTTTTTTCATCCTTAATTAACTCCTGTAAATTATCCGTTGATATGACCATTTCAATTTCAGTAAAGGAATTTATTTGACTGTTTAATTCTCGCCAGGCATTCCTTTTTTGTGGGGTAAAAAATAAATCATCTTGTAATGCAATCACTATGACATTACCCTCCTCTCCAAAGATTTCTGTAAAAGATTTATAGAGTATATTTTCAGGATGACTGTCAGGGAGTAGGTTTGCCTCGGTAAAGGTGAACTTCATATGCTTCCACTGAGTCGCCCAGAAAAAAGTCATACCGAGTATGGCTGCCAAAAGGATAAAACGATTCCTTAAAATAAGTCGAGCTACAAGGCCCCAAACATTTGATTCTTTTTTATTTTTCATGAAGCCCTAGCAGCTGTATATGGTCGAAGTAATCTTATCCTAAACAGTTAAAATTTCTTTTTCTTTTAATTGAAAAATCTGATCAACCTTTTGAATGAATTCATCTGTTAAATTTTGAATATCTATTTCAAAGTTTTTTTGGATATCTTCTGAGCTGTCTGATTTTTTAATTTCATTGTTGGCATCTTTTCTAGCTGATCGAATTACAATCTTTGCGTTTTCAGATTCTATCTTAGCAAGCTTTGCCAGGTCTCTACGACGTTCTTCAGTTAATGGGGGGATATTGATAATGATAGATTCCCCATTATTCATTGGATTAAAGCCTAAATTGGCAACTAAAATCGCTTTTTCAATATCAGCCAAAAGGGTTTTTTCCCAAGGTTGAACAGTTAAAGTTCTTGCATCTGGTGTATTGATATTGGCAACTTGAGAAAGCGGTGTTGGGGTGCCATAATATTCAACTTTTACAGTAGAGAGCATTATAGGATTTGCTTTTCCAGCTCTGATATTGAGCATTTCCTTTTCCAAATGTAAGATGGAGTTTTCCATACTTTCTCTGGTTGCATCTACGATAAAATTAATTTCGTCTTCCATGGGCATACTAATTAAAGATCAACTCTAGTTCCTACATTTTTTCCCTTTAATACGTTATCTAAATTATTTGGTTTATTCATATCGAAAACTATTATGGGTAATTTATTTTCTTGGCTCAAAGTAAAGGCGGTAGTGTCCATTATTTTGAGTCCTTTTTTCAGTACTTCATCAAAAGAAAGATTGTCAAATTTTGTGGCTTTGTGATTTTTTTCTGGGTCCTCCGTGTAAATCCCGTCAACTCTGGTTCCTTTAAGGATGACATCCGCATCAATTTCAATCGCTCTTAATACAGCAGCTGAATCTGTTGTAAAATAGGGATTTCCAGTACCAGAACCAAAAATAACGACTCGACCTTTTTCAAGATGTCGTGTTGCTTTTCTTTTGATAAAAGGCTCGGCAATAGCTTCAATTTTTATAGCTGTTTGAAGTCGTGTAGGAACATTGTTGCTTTCTAAAGCACTTTGAAGTGCCAAACCATTGATAACAGTGGCAAGCATTCCCATATAATCTGCTTGCACTCTATCCATTCCTTTGCTGGCACCTGATATACCTCTAAATATATTTCCTCCTCCTATAACGATAGCTATCTGCATACGCTTATCAAAAACTTTTTTGATTTCTTTAGCGTAAGTGTCAATTTTAACCGGATCAATACCATGGGTTTTATCTCCCATGAGTGCTTCACCACTAAGTTTTAAAAGGATTCTTTTGTATTTCATATATAAAAATGTAAAAACAAATATAAAAATTAAAGCAGAATTTATTAGACTCTAAAAGGAACAATCTCAACTCATGTCATGTGCAGGTTTAATTCTTATCTATATCAGAAAGCCTTTAAACTTAAGTCGATACTTTTTGCATCATAAGTTAAGGCACCCATTGAAATATAATTCACTCCTGTTTCTGCAACGGCTAATAAATTTTCTTCATTGATGTTTCCAGATGCTTCAGTTGGTTTTTTGTGATTAATTTGATGCAAAGCCCTTCTCAATTCTGGAATACTATGATTGTCTAAAAGAATTCTACTTACGAATGAAAAAGGAAGAGTTTGTTCTATTTCTTTGGCATTTCTACACTCTACTACTACATCTAAGGATACATCTAACTGTTCTAAATAGGCTGCTGTTTTTTGAAGTGCTTGGTTCATTCCACCACAAAAATCTACATGATTATCTTTGATTATTAGTGCATCGAAAAGTCCCATTCGATGATTAGTACCCCCTCCAATATGAACAGCCCATTTTTCTGCATAACGAAAATTGGGAGTTGTCTTTCTTGTGTCCAATAATTTACATGAGGTGTGCTTTATTTTTTCGCTAAGTTTATGGGTCAAAGTAGCAATACCACTCATTCTTTGAAGGGTATTGAGTACGAGACGTTCAGTAGCTAAAATGGATTGAGTAGCTCCACTTATCGTAAAAACATGCGAACCGACTACAATTTTAGAACCGTCCACTGCCAAGGGTTTAAATTCCAGCAAAGGGTCATATCGGATGAAAATTTGTGCTGCCAAATCCAATCCAGCAAGGATTCCGTCTTGTTTGGTAAGCAAGACTGCTGTGCTCTTACTTTGATTATCAATACAGGAGATACTACTGTGGTCTCCGCTTCCAATATCTTCTTTCAAAGCCGAGTCTATAAATGTCTCAAATTGAGTTTGATGTAATTTATAATAGTCTTTAGGCATAATCATGATTATAAAAAACCCCTTGGTTTTGTGTAATTTCCTGAGACTGTTTTGTAATCAGATAGGCAATACTGACCATGTTTCTAAGTTCACAAAGACCATAAGTAAGCTTATTTTTATTGTAAATTGAATTAATTGCTTTATAAATTTGATCAATTCGATTTTCAGCAATTTTTAAGCCATTATTTGTTTTAAAAATCCCTACATATTTGGTCATTAATTCTTGTAGCTCATTTCGGTATTTTTTGATCTCTTGAATTTCGATACTATTGGAGTATCCATCTCCGTTCCATTGTGGAATAGCATTGTAAAAAGCTTTATTTGGAAGTTTTTTTCGAAGTGCCAGAAGGGTGTCTTGTGCCGCTCTTTGAGCAAAAACTAAAGATTCTAACAAAGAGTTTGAAGCGAGTCTATTGGTTCCATGAAGTCCAGTGGCACTGCATTCTCCAATGGCATAAAGCCCTTTAAGTTGTGATTCACTTTTCTTGTTAACTTTGATTCCACCACAGAAATAATGTGCTGCTGGAACTACAGGTATTGGCTCTTCAGGTAATTCAATTCCAAGATTTTTACAGGTTTCTAGAATGGTTGGGAAATGGTTCATCCATTGTTTTTTATCAATTCCTGATCCATCAAGCCAAACAAATTCTTCTTTTTGATTTTCAATTTCTTTTTGAATTTCACGCGCAACTATATCTCGTGGAGCCAACTCTGCCCGTGAATCATTTTTTACCATAAACCTTTCTCCCTGCATATTAACTAATTTACCTCCAGCTCCACGGACAGCTTCTGTGATAAGAAACGTTTGACCGTTAACCTTAGGTTGAAGCGCAGTAGGATGAAATTGTACATATGGGAGTCCTTCCATTAGTACGCGAGCTCTGTATGCTGCACCCAGGCCATCTCCAGTAGAAATTTCTGGATTTGTTGAATGCGCAAATAAACTACCCGCTCCGCCCGTAGATAAGACCGTAATTTTGGATGTAATTTTTTTAATTTTTTCTTCTTCTTGTGAAATGACATAGGCACCGTAACAACGGTTCACTTTTTCTTTTGAGTGGTGATCTGTGATTAAATCTACGAGTGTATGCTGCTCTAGAAGTTCAATATTTGGATAGGTTTTTATTTTTATAAGTAGTGCTTCTTGGATGTGCTGCCCTGTTTGGTCTTTGAAATGTACAATCCGTTTTTCAGAGTGCCCAGCCTCTTTTGCCAAATCCAATTTTTTTCTTTTTTTGTCAAACTGAGCTCCCCATTCTATGAGTTCTTTTACCCTTTCGTATCCTTCTTCAATTACAAATTTCACAACTTCTGGATCACAAGTGCCCGCTCCAGCAGTTAGTGTATCCTCTATATGTTTTTCAAAAGAATCTTTTTTAAAGTTTGAAACAACAGCTATACCTCCCTGTGCATAGCGGGTATTTCCTTCTTTCATATCACTCTTAGAAATCAAAACCATGGATACATTGGGATTTTCTTCCGCAATTTGAATTGCATAGGTCAAACCAGAGATCCCCGTACCAATTACTAAGACATCTTTTGTCATGACCTCCCTAAATTTAGCATTCGTTCAATTGGCTTGCGAGCTTTACTCATCAATTGAGTATCCAATTGAATTTCAGGAAGTCCATAGACCAAACAGGTGTAGAGTTTTTCAAGCGTATTGAGCTTCATAAATGCACATTCACTACATGCACAAGTGTCGTCTTCAACAGGGGCTGGAATAAATATTTTTTCAGGGCAGCATTTTTGCATTTCATGCAGTATGCCTGATTCAGTTGCAACAATATAGCTTGTTGATGAATCTTCTTGAACGTAGCGAAGCAGTCCAGAGGTGCTTCCTATATAATGTGCAATATCTAATATTTGAGATTCACTTTCAGGATGAGCAATAAATTTAGCTTTGGGATTTTCTTTGGCTAATATTATAATTTTTTCAAATGAAAAGGCTTCGTGGACAATACAAGCACCATCCCATAAAACCATCTCTCTACCGGTCTTTTGAATTAAATAGCGTCCTAAGTTTTTATCTGGAGCAAAAATAATTTCTCTGTCTTTTGAAATACTTTCAATAACCTTTACTGCATTACTTGAGGTACACACAATATCACTCAACGCTTTTATTTCTGCTGAGCAATTGATATAAGTTACCACTACGGCATTAGGATACTGCGCTTTAAATATGGCAAAATCAGCTGGGGGACAAGAATCAGCTAGTGAGCATCCTGCTTTAAGATCTGGCAGCAAAACTTTTTTAGTAGGATTTATAATCTTGGCAGTTTCAGCCATAAAGTGAACACCTGCAAATACTATTACATCAGCTTCTATTTTTGCTGCCTGTTGAGCTAAATAGAGACTATCACCAAGATAATCAGCCAATTCTTGAATCGCTGGGTCCTGATAATAGTGGGCTAAAAGGACAGCATTTTTTTCTTTTTTAAGTTTTTGAATGGCTTTAGGTAAGTCAGTGCTCTTGTCTACTGGAGCCGAAATATATCCTAATTTACTTAGTTCCCCCTGGATAAAATCAAGACTTTTTTTCATTTTAATTTTCAATTTAATTTTATGCTAATATTTTTTGGTGAATTTTCATCATAAACACTATTCATATGATAAGAATCCTCAATACTAAAAGTACCAATTTTAGTTCGTCTTAAGTAAATAAGATGACTGCCAGATTGCAGTACTTTCCCAAAATCGTGAGCTAAACTTCGAATGTAAGTTCCTTTACTGCATCGAACTAAAAACTCAATCTCGGGAAGTTTAATTTTTCCAATTTTAAATTCTGAAATTAATACATTACGAAGCTTTATCTCAGGTTTCAGTCCCTCGCGAGCATATTCATATAATCGTTTTCCTTCTTTTTTTAAAGCAGAAAATGTAGGGGGGTATTGTTCAATTTCCCCTATAAATTTTTTAGACGCATCTAGGATGAGTTGTTTAGTGATATGTTCCGTGGGATATGAATGATCTCTTTCGGTTTCAAGATCATAAGAAGGTGTAGTTGCTCCCAAAAAAAAAGTTCCTACATATTCCTTTTCTTTCTTTTGATAAGTTTCAATGGACTTGGTTTTTTTTCCAGTACAAATCAAAAGCAAACCAGTTGCAAGCGGATCTAAAGTTCCTGCATGACCTACTTTTAATTTCTTTAAACCAGTTTCATTTTTTAAGTGCCAACGTATTTTATTAACGGCTTGAAAAGAAGTCCATCCCATAGGTTTGTCAATGAGCAACAACTCACCCTCTAAGAGAGATTCCGCATTATATGATTGTTTAAAAAAATCCATAAAACAAACTAATTCCACCCACGGCAAAACAGTAGAAGCTAAAATAAATTAATTGACTTTTTTTAACAAGTGAAATCATCCATTTACAGGCAAAGATACCGGTAATAAGTGAAGCGAAAAATCCTGAGGTAAGTGGTATTATTTCTAATTGCTCTGGTATACCTTTAAAGTCAAGTAAGGACTTAGCCATACTACCAAAAATCAAAGGCAGAACCATTAAAAATGAGAACCGAGCTGCTTTCTCACGATCTATACCAAGAATTAATGCCCCAGCGATAGTAGATCCACTTCGTGAAATCCCTGGGAGTATTGCAATGGCCTGAAAAAGTCCTATAAATAATGCTTTCCGATTCGATACTTCTCCATCGGCCTTAGGAATTCTTTCAGCCCAAAAGAGAATAATACCTGTCAATACTAACATACTCCCCACCAATATTAAATTTTGATCAAACAAAACTGAAATTTGTTTTTCAAAAAATAAACCAACGATTACAGCAGGTATCATGGAGATGATAATTTTTAGAATAAATATATGACTGACATTTTTGTTGGATGAAAATATTCCCCTGAGCAAATCCATTATGTCTTGACGGAAAACAACAAGTGTACTAAGGGCTGTACCTAGATGGAGAGTAAGGGTTAAAAACAAACTTTCTTCACCTATTTCTTCAGATCCAAAGATTACTTTTCCGATTTCTAAATGTCCACTTGATGATATCGGTAAAAACTCTGTTAGACCCTGAATAATTCCTAAAATCAAGGATTCAAATGTACTCATTTTTTTCTAATTTCTCTGGTTAAAATGGAATACATAGCGATTCCAAAACCTATGAGAATTAATGTAGGAGCTATTCGAATACGTCGGAAATTAAAAATTTCTTCATTGAAATAATTCGGATCCTTACTTCCACCACCTGTCATGAGAATAAATCCTACTGAAATGACAAAGAGGGCCAAAAAGAGGAAGCGGTAATTTCTTTTTTCGAATAAGAATTTTTTAGGACCTGTATTTTTTTTCATGTGGTTTTAATTAATAAATAGCATCTGATTTCAAATTCAAATAACGTTGAGTAGCAAAAAAAGTACTCATACCGGTAATTCCAACACCTAAAAATAAGACTCCTCCTAATACAATGATGAGTTCCAAAGGTTGTTTTAGCATGTTGAGTTCTGGGAATCGTTTATTGACTTCCAAAAAGACAAATGTCAAGCAGACAATTGCAATTAAAGAACCTAGTATCCCTAATTGCATATGTGTCCAGATAAATGGTCTGCGAATAAAAGATTTAGTCGCCCCAACCAATTGCATGGTTTTAATAATAAAACGTTTGGAGTAAATAGATAGGCGAATAGAGCTGTTGATCAGTAACAAGGCTATAACAACAAACAGTAGGGTAGTAATTATCAAAACATATGAAATCCTTAAAATATTTTCATCCAAAAGAGCTACCAAGGGTTGATCAAAAATGACTTCATCAATAAAGTCAGTAGCTTCTAATTCATTTTGATTACGGGTCAGAATCAGAGAATTTACGTAGGCTGCATTAAAATTAACATCAATTGAGTTAAGCAATGGATTGTATCCTAAAAATTCCAAAAAATCTTCCCCAATATCTCTTGCATACTGAGCTGCAGCATCTTCTTTTGAAATAAAGTTGATCTTTTTTGTTGCTGGATCAAGTTGAATTTTTTTCTGCAACTGTGTGATTTCAATATCTTTCGCACTGTCTTTTAGGTAGATGGTCATTACTATTTGCTCTTTAAAGTAAGAAGCTACGTTGCGTGTATTCAATAAAAACAAACCCAAAATTCCAAGAAAAAATAAGACCAAACTGATGCTTATTACAACTGATAGGTAGCCCGTAAGGACTCTTCTTCTTTGAAATTTTTCCTGGAAACTGTTCGCCACTATATTTATTTCTGTAAAAATAGCAAAGAATTAGTAGACGGTAGCGGTGATAAAATATTCTTTTCCTTTTTTGACATTCAATCATTAAGCGTATTTTTGTGTCTTTCTAGACCCTTCAACATCAAAAAACGTGGGATACGACTTCAAGAATATTGAAAAAAAATGGCAAGCACATTGGTCAAAAAACCAGACCTTTAAAGCTGACAACAATTCTAAAAAACCTAAATACTACATTTTAGACATGTTTCCCTATCCCTCTGGGGCAGGACTTCATGTAGGGCACCCCTTGGGGTATATTGCAAGTGATATTTATTCAAGATATAAAAGGCATAAAGGATTTAACGTGTTACATCCGCAAGGATATGATTCCTTTGGATTACCTGCAGAACAATATGCCATTCAAACAGGACAGCATCCATCAAAAACTACTCAGGAAAACATCAATCGGTATCGAGAACAATTAGACCAGATGGGATTCTCTTTTGATTGGAGTAGAGAGGTGAGAACATCAGAGCCTAATTTCTACAAATGGACCCAATGGATTTTTCTGCTCTTATTCGATCATTATTATTGTAACACTTCGGACAAAGCACAACCCATAACACGACTTATTAAACGCTTTGAGAAGGAGGGAAATCAATTTTTAAATGCAGTTAGTGATGCTGGCACACCTTACTTTACGTCTAAAGATTGGAATGGATTTTCACAGATTGAGCAACAAGATTTGCTATTGAATTATCGACTAGCATACCTTTCTGAAACAGAAGTTAATTGGTGTTCAGATTTGGGGACAGTACTTGCAAATGATGAGATTATCAATGGGGTTTCTGAACGAGGAGGACATCAAGTAACTAAAAAAAAAATGAAGCAATGGAGTATGCGGATCGGTGCGTATGCAGAGCGATTACTTCAAGGACTTGAAAAAATTGACTGGCCAGAATCACTCAAAGAAATGCAGCGAAACTGGATTGGGAAGTCTACAGGAGCTAAAGTATTATTTCAGATTGAAGGGCATGAAAACAAAATAGAAGTATTTACTACACGACCTGATACCGTATTTGGTGTAACCTTTATGACACTTGCCCCAGAGTTGGATTTGGTTCAAGATATTACCCATCCTGAACAAAAAGAGGCGGTTGCTGCTTATATAGATGAAACTCAAAAGCGGACTCAACGTGAGCGAATGGCTGATGTTAAGTCATGTACGGGAGTCTTTACAGGGAGTTATGTTTTACATCCTTTTACTCAAGAACGTATCCCAATTTGGATTGGTGATTATGTTTTGGCAGACTATGGTACTGGTGCCGTTATGGCCGTACCCTGTGGCGATCAGCGAGATTACGATTTTGCTAAACATTTTGACATCCCAATTAAAAATATTTTTAAAGATATTTCTATTGAAAACGAAGCTTTTACAGATAAAGGAACTGCTTTAATAGATAACTCTGATTTCTTATCTGGGCTTTCTCATAAAGAAGCTATGAAGAGGGTAATTCACGAGTTAGAAGTTCTGGGTTGTGGTGAAGGAACAATTAACTATCGACTTAGAGATGCGATTTTTAGCAGACAGCGGTATTGGGGTGAACCAATTCCTATTTATTATAAAGATAAACTTCCACAACCCCTTAAATTAAAACATTTACCTCTAAAACTCCCTGAAGTAGAGAAGTACTTACCGACCCCAGAAGGTGCTCCCCCTCTTGGAAATGCAGTTACTTGGGCTTGGGATTCACAAAATGAAAAAGTTGTTGAGAACAAACTGATTGATCATCAAATAATTTTTCCTCTGGAACTTAATACCATGCCTGGATGGGCAGGGAGTTCATGGTACTTCTACCGATACATGGATGCTCATAATCCAGATGCTTTTGTTGGAAAAGAGGTAGTGGAGTATTGGAAAGAAGTAGATTTATATTTAGGAGGAAGTGAGCATGCGACTGGGCATTTGTTGTACTCACGATTTTGGCAAAAATTCTTATTTGATATTAATTTATTACCAGTGGAGGAGTATGCCAAAAAGTTAATTAACCAAGGAATGATTTTAGGTACTTCAGCATTTGTTTATCGTAAGCCTGGTACGCAAACTTATATTTCCCTGGAATTAATAAATCAATATGAAAAACTTGAACCCATTCGAGTTGATGCTAATATGGTTAATAGTGCAGACGAATTAGATATAGATATTTTCAGAAAATGGCAGCCTCAATTTGAAAATGCTGATTTTAAATTTAATAATAGGGTATTTAAGGTTGGTAGAGAGGTTGAAAAAATGTCTAAGTCAAAACATAATGTAGTAAATCCAGATGAAATTTGTGAGCAATATGGAGCGGATACACTAAGGATGTACGAAATGTTTTTAGGTCCCATTGATCAGGCTAAGCCATGGAATACAGCAGGAATATCAGGGGTTCATAATTTTTTGAATAAATATTGGCGCTTATTTCATGAGGGTGATAAGTTTATTGTTAATAATGATCAACCAAATAAAAAAGAATTAAAAATTCTTCACGAGACTATTAAAAAAATAACATACGATATTGAACATTTTTCTTTCAATACATGTGTAAGTAAATTGATGATTTGTGTTAATGAATTAACCGCCTTAAACTGTCATAGTAGAATGATTTTGAGTCCGCTTACCCTTTTGCTTTCCCCTTTTGCTCCACATTTAGCTTCAGAGATATGGAAAAATTTAGGGAATGAAAGTACGATTGATTACATTGATTTTCCTATTGCTAACGAGACTTATTTGATAGAAGACACTAAAAATTACCCGGTTTCTTTCAATGGAAAAATGCGTTTTACTTTAGAGCTCTCATTAAGCCTAAATAATTCAGCAATACAGAAAGCGGTTTTACAAGATTCCAGAGCAATAGAGTATCTAAATGGGAAAAAACCAAAAAAATGGATTATTGTCCCCAATAAAATAATTAATATAGTATATTAAGTATTAATCTATTTTCAGTAGTGTTAAATTTTATTTTAAATCTTAAATGTGGATTGATTTAGTTTAATTTTGTTTAAAAAAAAGCATGGTAATTTATTATTTAATTATAATTGTTATCTCCCTTTTGAGCATGTGGGTAAGTAACAAGCTTAAAAGTAAATTTAAAACCTATTCACAAAAGCAATTGCGCAATGGGATGTCAGGGAAAGAGATTGCAGAGAAGATGTTAAATGATCATGGCATTCGCGATGTAAAAGTAATTTCAGTTCGCGGATCCTTAACAGATCACTATAATCCTCAAAAAAAGACGGTAAACTTAAGTGATTCTGTCTATAACGAACGAAACACCTCCGCTGCCGCTGTTGCTGCCCATGAATGTGGTCATGCCGTTCAACACGCCCAAGGTTATGAATGGTTACAAATCCGTTCTAGTTTAGTTCCGATGGTTGGGATAGCTTCCAAATTCTCCATGTTTGTTATCATTGGAGGTTTGGTTTTGACGCAAATCGTTCCCTATGGCTTTTCAATTGCTGCTATAGGTGTTGGACTATTTGGACTTGGAACCCTTTTTAGTTTGATTACTCTCCCTGTAGAATACGATGCTAGTAATAGAGCACTTGCCTGGCTACAACGAAAAAATATGGTTTCAAGACAAGAATTAGCTGGGGCTCAAGATGCTTTAACATGGGCCGCTAGAACATACATGGTTGCCGCTTTAGGGTCCCTTGCAACATTAGCTTATTTTGCTTTTCAAGTATTTGGGGGAAGAAGGAGCTGATTACAAGCTGATTTGACGATTAAGTTGCTGTTGAAGTGAAATGAAGGTTTCTGTCCTAGAAACTCCTTCAACCGATTGTATTTTCTTATTGAGTAACTCCATTAGGTGTTCATTGTCTTTACACAGTAGCTTTACAAAGATACTCCAATTTCCAGTAGTATAATGACATTCAATGACTTCGTTGATCTGTTCCAGTTGTTTTACAGCTTCTGGATTTCGAATCGCTTTATCCAGATATATTCCAATAAATGCCATGGTTTTATACCCTAAAATCTTAGGATTTAATATAATTTGAGAGCCTGATATTACCTGTGCTTTTTCCATTTTTTTTAAACGTTGATGTACTGCGGCACCTGAAATCCCAGTTTCTCTAGATATAGCCATTATAGGAGTACGCGCATCTCCAATTAAAAGTTTAAGAATGATTTTATCAATACCATCAATTGTTGTTTTTTGTTCGGATATTTTCATATTTTAGTTTAAAAATTAAAGTTTAAAATCTATTTTTATTTTAAATTTAAATAAAATAGTTAATCTTAATGAAAACCAAAATGCGTTTTTTTGGGAGTTTATTTATGACCTTAGCAATTTTACTTGGTGCTTTGAGCAGTCACTATTTTAAAAGGATTCTCAGTCCTGTATCATTAAGTAGCTTTGAAGTAGGTTTGAGGTATTTGATTTATCAAGGGTTGGGGATGTTGTTTCTTTCAGGATTTGAATTTCCCAATTCAAAAACAAAAAAGATTGTTTTTCGTCTTATTTTATGTGGAACTGTCATCTTCTCAGGAAGTATTTTCATTTTGTCGTTTAAAAATCAAATTCCTTTTTCGACATCTTGGCTCGGACCCATTACACCTCTAGGAGGTTTAACCTTATTTATTGCATGGACTTTAACAACCCTAATGTTTATCAATAGGGAATAATTATTTGTTTACCTTTTCGATATACTTTTCAATGGCCATTGTCATTG
>MDTG01353128.1_pt1 | contig 22708 bp, 20 predicted proteins | sample 811421 | NCBI WGS metagenome assembly MDTG01 (sample SAMN05326645, study PRJNA326480) | marine metagenome | isolation source: seawater | place: Pacific Ocean: South East | collected 2011
CAGCCGCTGGAGCAGCCGCGGCACGTGAATGGCCGCCTCGGTCTCGCCGGACAGCCGTACCTGGCCGCTGCCGGCGAGCTCGATGCGGTCGAGGGCCACGCCGTCCACGTGCTGGGCGGCGAGATCGGTGAGATAGCCGGAGAAACCCGCGCGGTCGGTGTCCCGGTAGCCGCTCACCACCGCCAGCAACCGGGTCTGCAGCCGGTACTCGTCCCGCAGGGCATCCACCTCGGTGACCAGCTCGGGCGCCGGCTCGGAGCGCACCTCGGCGGCGAGCCCGGCGTTGGTCCGGGCCACCGCCTGCAGCTCCGCCTCGCGCTCGGCCTGGCCGTCCGCGAGCCGCCACAGGGCGACGCCCTGCCACAGCGACACCAGCAGCAGCACGCCGAGCAGCCCGCCCCAGGCGAGCAGCAGGTGGCTGACCGTCAGCGGCTCGGGACGGGGAATCAGATCCGGCGCGAGCAGATCGACCTGCTGCATCATGCCGCGGCCTCCGTGTCCGTTCCGCCGTCCGCGGACGCCGCCCGCGGCGCCGAGGCGCCGTTCAGGCTGCGCAGCGCGCCGCCGAGGGCCGGCAGCGCGGCCGTCATGGCATTGCGCTGGGCCACGGAGGGATCGTGCCAGTCGATGTCCACCGGCTCGGGGTTGTGCAGGCGCACGTCGAACAGGGCCGCGAGCTCGTCCTTCACCGTCCGCACGGCCACCGGCAGCATCTCGTCCAGGTACTCGCACACCTGGACCTGCCAGCCGTGGGTGGTCGCGACGATCAGCGCGTTGCAGGGCTGCTGACCCATGGCGCTCTCGTAGTAGTCGATGGAGCGCTGCACCTGCAGCAGCAGCCGGTCCTTGAATTCGTCCCAGGCGTCCGCCGACAGCTCGGCGGGCATGCCGGAAATGCGCCGCGACAGGAACAGCTCCTCGCCGCGGCAGATGTTGATCACGCCGCTCGCCCCGGTCAGGCGCAGCAGCCCCACCGACCACTGGGGTTCCGGGTACAGACCATGGGTGATGTTGCGCAGCGCCAGCTCGGTGACGTCCACCGCGGCCACCCGGATGCCCGCCCCATGGGCGGCCTCGATGACCTGACGCAGGGTGTCCCGGTGCACGGCCACCACGAACACCATCTCCCGCTCCCGGCTCGCCGAGGCTGGCAGCGGAAACACGTCGATCACCGCCTGGTCGGGCGAGAAGTCCAGGCTGTCCTGGAGCCGCCAGCGCACCGCTTCCTTGACCTCCTGGTCGGGCACCCGGGGCCGTTCCACCAGGGTGACCGAGTACAGCTCGGGGGCCAGCACCAGATTGCAGCCGGTGCCGCCGAGCCCGAGGGCCTGGCTCTGCTGGCGCAGGCAGGCGGCGACCGCGCCGAGCCCGTCCACCGGGTCGGCGCGCAGGTCCAGGGCCACGCGCTCGCCGCGGCGCTGGCCCACGGCCGCGGAGACGCTGCGCGGCGACACGTACAGCCCGGCCGCGCGGCCGTCGTCCCGCGCACGCAGTTTCCACCAGCCTGTCAGCCAGTTACCCGGCATGAGCCCTTCCTGTTGCTCCGGATTGGTTCTCGATTCAGTATAGAAACGATCGCCCGCCCTGCCGGAACGCCCGTCGATGCCCGTTCACGTCGCGCTCTACGAGCCGGAAATTCCCCCGAATACCGGCAACGTCATCCGGCTGTGCGCCAACACCGGCGCCCGTCTGCACTTGATCCGGCCACTGGGATTCGAGCTGGACGACGCGCGCCTGCGCCGGGCGGGGCTGGACTACCACGAATGGGCGACGGTTACGGTGCACGACTCGCTGGCGGACTGCCTGGCCGCCCTGACGCCGCCGCGGGTGTACGCGTTCTCCACCCGGGCGGACACGGACTACTGCGCGGCCCGGCCCCAGGCCACGGATCTGCTGCTGTTCGGCCCGGAGACCCGCGGCCTGCCGGACGGCGTGCTGACGTCGGTTCCGCCGGAGCAGCGGCTGCGGATCCCCATGCAGCCGACGTCGCGCAGCCTCAACCTGTCGAACGCGGTGGCGGTGGCGGTCTACGAAGTGTGGCGTCAGCGCGGCTTTCCGCGCTGACGGCGGAGGCGGCTCCGGGGGCAGCTCCGGCGGCGGCAGGCCGCCGGCGCCCCGGAACCGGGGTGATCAGTGCTGGGGCGCGTCGCCCGGCTGGGCGCCGGCCTGCTGCTGGCGCACGGCCTCGGCGAACAGGGCGTCGAAGTTCACCGGGGCGAGGTGCGCCGCCGGGAACCCGCCTTTGACGGCCAGGCTGTCGACCGCTTCCCGGACGTAGGGGAACAGTGTCGCCGGGCAGATGGTGCCCAGCACCTGCTGCAGCCGGGCCTCCGGCACGTTGGCCAGGGCGAAGATGCCGGCCTGCTGGACCTCGACGATGTAGGCGGTCTTGTCCTCCGGGCCGCTGGCTTTGAGGGTGGCGCACAGCACCACCTCGAAGCGCTGGTCGTCCAGCCGCGCGGTGCGGGTATTGATGTCGAGGGCGAACTCGGGCTGCCAGGCTTCGTTGAACACGGCCGGCGAGCGCGGGCTCTCGAAGGACGCGTCCTTGAGATAGATCCGCTCGAGGCGGAGCTGGGCCTGGGCCGGTGCGTCCGTGGTGCTCTGATCGCTCATCGGTTCATCCTTTGACTACTGGCAGGTTCTGATTGCGCCACTCGGTCATGCCTCCGGACAGCCGGCTCACCTGCTCGAAGCCGGATTTGCGCAGCAGCGTCCCCGCGGCGCCGGCGCTCTGCCCGAGCCGGCAGACCACCACCACGGGACGGTCCTTGTGCTTCTTCAGCTCGTCGAGCCGGCTGTCCAGGCTCGCCTGGGGAATGTTGACCGCCTCGACGATGTGCCCGGCCTGGAATTCCTTGCGGTCGCGGACGTCCAGCACCAGGGCGTTCTCCCGGTTGACCATGTCGACGAGCTGCTGGGCCGTCACCGTGCGGCCGCCGCGCCGGGTCTCGTTGCGGATGAACAGGGCCAGCAGCACCGCGAAGGTGCCCACCAGGAACGGGTGGTTGGCGACGAATTCGAACAGTCTTTCCATGGATATTCTTCGGGTCGGGCGGGAGACGGAGGTCGCCGGCTCACAAAACCGCGCGATTATACACACCTGACCAGGCGCTCGAACCGGGGCTCCCCCATATCCGTTCTGCTAAACTGCGCTGCCTCGCGAACGGGCACCGGATCCATGAAAAAGGTTACTTTGCTTGTCGTTCTGGATGGCTTCGGATACAGCGAGAGCGACGACGCCAACGCCATCGCCGCCGCGCGGACCCCGAACTGGGACCGCTTCTGGGCGGAGCGGCCCCATACCCTGATCTCCGGCTCCGGCGGCGACGTCGGCCTGCCGGACGGCCAGATGGGCAATTCCGAGGTGGGCCACATGAACCTGGGCGCGGGCCGGGTCGTGTACCAGGACCTCACCCGCATCAACCGGGCCATCGAGCAGGGTGAGTTCCAGCGCAACCGGACCCTGAATCGCGCGTTCGAGCGGGCCAGGAAGCACGACGGCGCCGTCCATGTGATGGGCCTGCTGTCGCCGGGCGGCGTCCACAGTCACGAGGATCAGATCTTCGCCTGCCTGGAGATGGCCGCCGCGGCCGGCGTCGAGCGGGTCTATCTGCACGCCTTCCTGGACGGCCGCGACACCCCGCCGCGCAGCGCGCTCGCCTCCCTGGAGAAGGCGGAAGACCTCGGCCGGCGCCTGGACAACGTCCGGGTGGCCTCGATCGTCGGCCGTTACTTCGCCATGGACCGGGACCGCCGCTGGGACCGGGTCGAGCGGGCCTACAACCTGATGGTCCGGGGCGAGGCGCCGTTCCATGCCACCTCGGCCACGGCCGCCCTGGAGCAGGCCTACGCCCGGGACGAGAGCGACGAGTTCGTCCAGCCCACGGCCATCCATCCGGAAGGCGAGCTGCCGGTGCGCATCCAGGACGGCGACGCGGTGGTGTTCATGAACTTCCGCGCCGACCGTGCCCGGCAGATCACCCGGGCCATGGTCGACCCCGGGTTCGCCGACTTCGAGCGTCGCAGCACGGTGACCCTGTCGGACTTCGTCATGCTGACCCGCTACGCCGACGACATCGACGCCTCCTGCGCCTTCGAGCCCGCGGTGCTGACCAACACCCTCGGCGAGTATCTGTCCAGGCAGGGCCGCACCCAGCTCCGCATCGCCGAGACCGAGAAGTACGCCCACGTGACCTTCTTCTTCTCCGGCGGCCGCGAGGACCCCTACGAGGGTGAGCGCCGCATCCTCATCCCGTCACCGAAGGTCGACACCTACGACCAGTGCCCGGAAATGAGCGCCCGCAAGGTGACGGACGAGCTGGTGAAGGCGATCCGCTCCGGCGAGTTCGACGCCATCGTCTGCAACTACGCCAACGGCGACATGGTCGGCCACACCGGCGACTTCGACGCCGCCGTGGCCGCGGTCGAGACCCTGGACGAGTGCCTGGGCCGGCTCGAGGCGGCCATCGAGGAATGCGGCGGCCAGATGCTGGTCACGGCGGACCACGGCAACGTCGAGAAGATGCGCGACCACGGCACCGGCCAGGCTCACACGGCGCACACGTCGGAGCCCGTGCCGCTGGTCTACGTGGGGCCCCAGCAGGTCCGCTTCGAAGCCGACGGCGCCCTGTCGGACGTGGCCCCGACCCTGCTGAGCCTGATGCATCTGGAGGTGCCCCAGGAGATGACCGGCCGTTCCCTGGTGCAGATTCAGGCGCGTCGGTCTGCTTGACGCCCTCCCCGCGCAGCATCACCGACCCTCCCAACGCCGGGCCGACGGCCCGGCGTCTGTCCGCCGCCCTGGCGATCTGCCTGTGCGCCTGGCTGCTCGCGCCGCCCGCTGACGGCGCCCCAGCGGATCGCGCCGCCACCGAGGCCGAGCTGGCGCGGATCGCCGAACGGCTGAACGACCTGGACGTCTGGCTGGGCAGCGCCGCCCGCAAACGCGCCCAGTGGCAGCGGGAGATCCAGGCCAGCGACCGCCAGGTCGCGCGACTGTCCCGGGAAGTCGACGCCGCCGCTGCCGCCGTCGCCGCCGTGCAGGCGGACCTGACGGCGCTGCGCAGCGAGCAGCAGGCGCTGGAAGCCCGGCGGCGGGCCCAGGCGGCCCACATCGCGGAGCATCTTGCCTCCGCCCAGCGCCTCGCCGGCGAGGATTTCGTCAAGCTGCTGCTCAACCAGCAGTCCCCGGAAACCCTGGACCGGATGGTGCGCTACCACCGCTACTTCACCGCCGCCCGGCTGGATGCCGTCGCCGAGTACCGCGAAACCCTGGCCGCGCTGACCGAGAACGAGGCGCGCCTGGAGCAACGGGCCGCCGATGCCGAGGCGCGCCGGGCCGATCTCGCCCGGGAGCAGCAGGCGCTGGTGGAGACCCGCCGGGAGCGCCAGGCCCTGCTCGACGAGCTCGCCGCCGAGACCGAGGACAAGGAGGCGGAACGGGACCGCCTGGCAGCGGACCGGGAGCGCCTCGAGACCCTGCTCGCCGAGCTGCAGCGCCGGGCCCAGACCCTGGACGGCCGGGCCTTCGCCGAGCGCAGGGGCGCCCTGCCCTGGCCGCTCCGGGGGCGCGTGATGAACGCGTTCGGTCAGCCCCGGGCCCAGGGCCGGCTGACCTGGCACGGGCTGATGGTGGAAGCCGAGGAAGGCGCGCCGGTCCAGGCCGTGTTCCGCGGCCGGGTGGTGTTCGCGGACTGGCTGCGCGGCTTCGGCCTGCTCACCATCGTCGACCACGGCAGCGGCTACATGACCCTCTACGGCCACGCGGACCGCCTGGACAAGAGCGTGGGCGACTGGGTGGAAGGCGGCGAGGTCATCGCCAGGGCCGGCCGCAGCGGCGGCCTCGGCACCACCGGCCTGTACTTCGAGGTCCGCCACGAGGGCCAGGCCACCGACCCCATCGTCTGGCTCGCCCGCCGCTGAGCGCCGCGCCAGGGGCGCGGACCCGTCCCGCCGGCGACCGGGCCGGCGTCACGGAACCCGCGGCTCCGGTGTACGGCGGCACCGTTCGGTGCCAGACTTCCGCCATGAACCTCCGCCCCATCACCCTGATCGGCATCGTCATCAGCATGGTGACCGGCATCGGCCTGGGCATCACCGGCTACCGCACCTGGCTGGACGCGCCGCCGGCGTCGGGCCACGCCCGGGCCATCGACGAGGTGCTGCGCCACGTCCGGGCCAACTACGTCACCGACGTGAACGAACGGGACCTGGTGGTGGGCGCGCTGCGGGGCATGCTGGACGGACTCGACGACCATTCGGCGTTCCTGGACGAGCGCGACTACCGGGACCTGCAGGCCGACACCAGCGGCGAGTTCGGCGGCATCGGCATCGAGCTCGGCCTGGAGGACGACTACTTCACCGTGATCGCGCCCATGTACGGCACCCCGGCAGAGCGGGCCGGCCTGGCCGCCGGCGACCGCATCACCGCCATCGACGGCGAGGGCCTCAAGGGCTGGAAGCTGGTGGACGTGGTGGACCGGCTGCGCGGCGAGCCGGGCAGCGAGCTGCGCCTGGAGATCCGCCGCGGCGAGGCGACCCGGATCGTGACCCTCGAGCGCGCGGTGATCGAGCTCGCGAGCGTGGAAGCCCGGCTGCTGGAGCCGGGTTTCGGCTACGTCCGCATCGCCCAGTTTCAGGTCGGCACCGCAGCCGCCTTCGAGCGGGCGCTGGACGACCTGGCCGCCGAATCCGGCGAGGCCGGTCTCGCCGGCCTGGTGCTGGACCTGCGCGACAATCCCGGCGGCGTGCTGCAGTCCTCCGTGGAGGTGGCCGACGCGCTGCTCGATCGCGGCATGATCGTCTACACCGAAGGCCGCCAGCCGAGCAGCCGGCACACCTACCGGGCCAGCGCCGGCGATGCGCTGGCCGCGGCCCCGGTGGTGGTGCTGGTCAACCGGGGTTCCGCGTCGGCGGCCGAGATCGTCGCCGGCGCCCTGCAGGACCACGGCCGGGCCGTGGTCATGGGCTCGCGCAGCTACGGCAAGGGCTCCGTGCAGTCCGTGATGCCGGTATCCGCCCACCGGGCCATCAAGCTCACCACCGCCTACTACTTCACCCCCAGCGGACGCTCCATCGATCATGCCGGCATCGAGCCGGACGTGGTGGTCGACCGCGCCGAGGAGTCCGCCGAGGACTACGACGCGCGCCTGCTCGGAGATGCCCTGGAGGTTCTCCGCCAGCGCTCCGCCAGCCGGCTGCACGCCCGCCTCTGAACCCCCGGCCGCCCGCACGGGCGGTGAGGCTGGCTCCCACGTTGCGAACGCCTTATCCTCTCCCGGACGGTCCGTCGGGGAGTCGGTCCGTCGAGCGCGTCGCCAGCAGGCCGGAACGACAAGCCGGAACAAGACGAACAACAACCTTGAGGACAGGACGCACACTGCCTTGACGGGCCGGGCCCTCATTCTCGCGGCATGGCTGCTGATCCGCTGCGCCGACGCGGCGCAGGCGGGTGAAGCCTCCCTGGCCGTGGTGATCGACGACCTCGGCTACAGCCTGGTGCGGGCCGAGCGGGTGATGGCCCTTCCCGCGCCGGTCACCCTGGCGGTGCTGCCGTTCGCGCCGGAGACGCCGACCATTCTCGACCTCGCCCGGCGCACCGGCCACGAGATCATCCTCCACCAGCCCATGGAAGCACTGCCCCAGTCGCGGGGCGCGTCGATTCCCGGGCTGCTCACCGTGGACATGCCGGCCGGGCACTTCGAATCGCTGATGGATGCGGCGCTGCGGGCGGTGCCCGGCATCGTCGGGGTGAACAACCACACCGGCAGCAGGCTGACCCAGGACCATGCCGCCATGCGCCGGCTCATGGGCCTGCTCAAGGGGCGCGACCTGCTGTTTCTGGACAGCCGCACCACCCCCGCCACGGTGGCCTACGCCATGGCCCGGGAGGCGCGCATTCCGGCCATCGAGCGGGACGTGTTCCTCGACCACGTGCCGCGCCGCGACGCCATTCACCGGGAGTTCCAGCGGGCGCTGGCCATCGCCCGGCGGGACGGCCACGCGGTGCTGATCGCGCATCCCTACGCCGTCAGCCTCGATTATCTGGAGGAAGCGCTGGCGGCGCTGCCGCCGGACGTGGCGGTGACGTCCCTCAGGCGTCTGACGGATCGCGATCCAGTAACGCTTGCCCGGCACGGAAGTCCAGAGTCCCCGCGTAGATCGCTCGGCCAGTGATGGCGCCAAGCAGGGTCCCGGAGCTGCCGCGGAAGGCGGTCCGGAGCGCCTCGAGATCCACCAGATCGCTGACTCCGCCGGAGGCGATCACCGGCACGCCGGCCGCTTCGGCGAGGGCGACGGTGGCCGCCGCGTTGACGCCGGTGAGCATGCCGTCGCGCTCGATGTCCGTGTAGACGATGGCGGCGATGGGCAGCCGCCCCGCCCACTCGGCGAACTCCACCGCCGTGCGGCTGGAGGTCTCGTCCCAGCCGGCGGTGGCGAGCCGGCCGTCGCGGGCGTCCAGCCCGAGAATCACCTTGCCGGGATAGGCCGCGGCGATCGCCTCGAGAAACGCCGGCTCCTCGATGGCCCGGGTGCCGACGATCACCTGGGACACGCCGGCGTCCAGGTACCCCTCGATGACCGACTCGCTGCGGATCCCGCCGCCGACCTGCACCGGCAGCTCGGGCAGGGCCGCCGTGATGGCGGCGATCAGGTCGCGGTTGCGCGGCTCGCCGGCGAAGGCCCCGTCGAGGTCCACCAGGTGCAGCCGCCGGCAACCCTGGTCCGCCCAGTGGCGGGCCATGGCGACCGGGTCGTCGGAGAACACGGTGACGTCGCTCATGCGGCCCTGCTTCAGGCGCACGCAGCGGCCGTCCTTCAGATCGATGGCGGGGATCAGCAGCATGGGTTCAGAGCGACCCCTTGGTCGACGGGATCTGGCCCGCCATGCGGGGATCCGCCGTGACCGCCGCGCGCAGCGCCCGGCCGAACGCCTTGAACAGGGTCTCGGCCTGGTGGTGGGCGTTCTCGCCGCGCAGGTTGTCCAGGTGCGCCGTCACCTGAGCGTGGTTCACGAAGCCCTGGAAGAACTCCCGCAGCAGGTCCACGTCGAAATCGCCGATCCGCGGGCGCACGTAGTCCACCCGGTAGAACAGCCCGGGGCGCCCGGAGAAGTCCAGCACCACCCGGGACAGGGACTCGTCCAGCGGCACGTAGGCGTGACCGTAGCGCTGAATGCCCCGCTTGTCGGACACGGCCTGGGCCACCGCCTGGCCGAACACGATGCCGACGTCCTCCACGGTGTGGTGGGCGTCCACCTCGAGGTCGCCGTCGGCGTGCAGGGTCATGTCGATCAGGCCGTGCCGGGCGATCTGGGTGAGCATGTGGTCGAAGAACGGCACGCCGGTGTGGAGATCCGCCCGGCCCGTGCCGTCGAGGTCGATGGCCAGGGTGATGCGGGTCTCGTCGGTGTCGCGCCTGACGCTCGCGGTGCGCGCGGTCATCGGTCTCGTCCCTCAGGAAAAAAGATCGCGCAGTATACGCGCTCGCCCGGTCAAAGCCGATCCATCAGGTTGCCGTAGGGCAGGAAGCGGTTGTCCGTGTTGGCCTTGATCCACGCCGTGAGCTCGGCCGGATAGGCGCCCCGGCGCTTGAGCTCGCGGACCAGGGGAATCACCGGCGACGCATCGCCCGCCTCCCAGCCGGACAGACGGCCCTCCGCCAGCGTGAACAGCCGGACCAGCGCCAGCAGCGCATCGTCGTCGAGGTTCCCGGCCGCGGCGGCCCAGTCGCAGGCCGCGCCGTCGTGGCGGGCCACCCGGGCGAGAGCGCCGGCGGCGGCCCCATCCAGGCCGAACCGGTCCTGCTCGAGCCGGGCCGCCGCGCCGAGCAGGGCGTCGATCGCCTGCCGGTCGAGCCGCGCCGTTGCGGCGCCCGGATCCCAGCTTTCCACGCTCATAGGAGTCCTCCGGAATGATTTCGGAACCGCACCTTACATTGCCGATACAAAAGCTTCATCCGCGCATCATCGGGATATGGTGCAATGCGATCGTACTCAGGGAGACGGGGGCCGTTGGACGCAGCGCCGAGGCGTCAGAGCGTATCCACACCAGGTCCGCCGCGCCAACGATCCAGCATGACCATGGCTACCAACAGAATATTCCAGGGCGACGACGGGCAGTGGTACTTCCACGTCCGCGGCAACCAGGCTGCCGGCCCCTACGGCTCTCAGCAGGATGCCGGCCGCGCCCTCGCCGACCACGTCCGAAGCTGCCAGCGCCGCACCACGCTGACGGTGCCGTGGCCGCGGGAGTGGACGCCGAGCCGGCTGCTGCGCCGGGCCGTGTCCGCGCCCAGGCACACCTGATCGCACCCGGCACCGGGGCGCAACCGTCCCGGCGCCGTTCAGCTCAGCGCCGCTCAGCTCAGCGCCGTTCAGTTTCGAGTCACCTCGGTTTTCCGATACTCTGCCGTCCCTGAACTCCCGACCAGGACGGTCCCTTCATGATGCGTGTCGTGCGCTTCGCCCTGATTGCGGTGCTCGTGGTGGCCACGGCCGGCGCCGCCGCCGCGGCCTACGTGCTGCATGATCCCAACCGCTTCAAGCCCGAGATAGAGTCCCTCATCGCCCGCCAGACCGGCGTGCCCGTGCGGATCGGCGGCGATCTGTCCTGGACCGTGTGGCCGTCGGTGCACCTTGCCGCCGCCGACGTCAGCGCCGAGCAGGACGGGCAGTCCTGGTCGGTGGCGGCGCTGGAGATCGGGCTCGACCCCCTGAAGCTGCTCAACCCGCCGGAACAGTGGACCGTGCAGTCGCTGCGGGTGGCGGATGTCGCCGTGCTGCAGGGCGGCCGGCGCTTCGACGTGGTGGACGCCGCGCTGAGCGACTTCACCCCCGGCCAGCCGGCGCCCTTCACGGCTTCCCTGCGGGTGCCCGGCAGCGCAGACGGCGAACCGCTGGCGATCCGGCTGAACGGCCGCATCGACGTCGACCCCGCCACCCTCGCCGTCCGCCTGGAAGACACCCGCATCGAGTCCGAGGCCGGCGAGGGCGTGTGCAACCTGTCCGCACGACCCAACGGGCTGCCCGCGGGCCCGGCGGACGGCCCCGGCGCGCTGATACCCGCCGGCCAGGTCCGCGCCCACGACTGGGACGGCCGCTGCAGCTTCGACTGGCTGCGCTGGAACGGCCGGCGTTTCGACGACGTCACCGTCACCAGCGAGGGCAGTCGCGGCATCGCCGACGCCAGGATCGACGCGCCCGCGTTCTTCGGCGGCTCGGCCCGGGCCGAGGTCACCCTGGACGCCGCCACCGCGCCGCTGCACTGGACCGTCGAGCCGACCCTGGACGGCGTCGACAGCGCAGCCGTGCTCGACTGGCTGGGCCAGGACCTGCACTGGGCCGCCCCTCTGGCCTACGGCGGCCGCCTGACCCTGTCGGGCAACACGCCGGAGGCGCTGGCGGCGTCCGTACAGGGCCGGACGCGCTTCGACGGCGGCCAGGGCGAGATCGACATCTCGCGGATCCGCGCCGATCTCATCGACCTGGCGGACCGGATCGACGCCGGCCAGCGCATCCGCGCCTGGCCGGAGCTGTGGCGCTACGAGCGCTTCGTCGGCGACTGGCGGATCGACGGCGCGCGCCACGCGCTCGACATGGACCTGGACAACCTGTCGGTGGACGGCGCCGGCACCTACCAGCCCCTCACCGACGAACTCGACATGCGCTTCGAGCTGACCTTCGGCCAGAACCCGAACCTGCCGGTGTTCGACGTCGACCCGCTGCTCTACGGCCTGCCGATACCGCTGCGCTGCCGCGGCAGCCTGGCCGAGCCGGCCTGCGGCGTCGACCCCGACGCGGCGGCGCAGATCGTCGGCCGGGCCCTGCGCGACGGCGGCGACGACGGCCTGCGCCGCCGGCTCGAGCAGCGCATCGACCAGGACGTGCCGGAGCAGTACCGGGACGCGGCGCGCTCCCTGCTGGAGGCGTTCAGCCGGGCCGCGGGCGAAGGCGCCGACGACTCGTGACCGACCGCTGGTTTCACCGCCGGGTGCTCGACTGGTTCGACCGGCACGGCCGCAGGGACCTGCCCTGGCAGCGGGACATCGACCCCTACCGCGTGTGGGTGTCGGAGATCATGCTGCAGCAGACCCAGGTGGCGACGGTGATCCCCTACTACGAGCGTTTCATGGCGGCCTTCCCGGACGTGGCGGCGCTGGCGGCGGCCGATCTCGACGAGGTGCTGCACCACTGGACCGGGCTCGGCTACTACGCCCGCGGACGCAACCTGCACCGCGCCGCCAGGATGGTGGTGGCCGAACACGGCGGCCGGTTTCCCGACGATCCCGATCTGCTGGCGCGGCTGCCCGGCGTCGGCCGCTCCACCGCCGCCGCGGTGGCCGCCATCGCCTTCGGCCGGCGCGCCGCCATCCTGGACGGCAACGTGAAGCGCGTGCTGGCCCGGTTTCACGCGGTGCCCGGGCATCCCGGCGAGAGCCGGACGCTGAACGCCCTGTGGGCCCACGCCGAAGCGCACACCCCGGCGCAGCGGGTCGCCGACTACACCCAGGCGATGATGGACCTGGGCGCCACCGTCTGCGTGCGGCGCCGGCCGCGGTGCGACGCCTGCCCCGTCGAGCCGCGCTGCGAGGCCCGCCGCCGCGGCGAAACCGAGCGCTTTCCCGGCCGCCGGCCGCGCCGCGACAAGCCGGTGCGCAGCGCCCGCATGTTCGTCATCGTCGACGCCCACGGCCGCTGCCTGCTGGAGCGCCGGCCGCCGGAGGGTCTGTGGGGCGGCCTGTGGACGCCGCCGGAGCGCGCCGCCGACGACGACGCCGGAGCGGTATGCGGAAGCTTCGGCCTGTCGCCGGCGGACGTGGCGGAGGCGGCACCGGGCGCCGTCTTCCGGCACACCTTCACCCACTTCCACCTGGACATCGAGCCGGTGTTCGTGACGTTGAGCGCGGCGGCCCCGGGCGTAGCGGACCGGGACGATCTATGCTGGTACGATCCCCTCGCAGAGGACGCCCGCGCCCTCGGGCTGTCGGCGCCGGCGGTGAAGCTGCTCGCCGCCGTCGACCCCACCGGCGCCGGGCGGCGGACGACCAGCGAACCCGTGTGACGACTCCATGACCAGAACCGTGCACTGCAGGAAATACCAACAGGAGCTCGAAGCCCTGCCGGCGCCGCCGATGCCGGGGCCGAAGGGCCAGGAGCTGTTCGAGACCGTGTCGCGCCGGGCCTGGGAGGAGTGGCAGGCCCTGCAGACCATGCTGATCAACGAGAAGCATCTCGACCTTCGCGACCCGGCCACGCGCAAGTATCTGTCCGTCCAGCGGGAGCGGTTCCTCGACAACGAGGACGTCGACCGGGCCGAAGGCTACGTTCCGCCGGAGCAGCGGTCCTGAGCGATTCCAGCCGCCCGGCGGCGGCGACCGACCCCGCCGGAGATCTCGAACGCAGCATCCCGTGGATTCAGAAGAACGGGATCGGCATCCAGATCATGGAAACCCTGGCGGTGGGCGCCATTCTCACCGCCTTCGCCATCGAGCTCGGGGCGAGCAACTTCCTGATCGGCCTGCTGGCGGCCATCCCCCACCTGTCCCAGCTCGCCCAGCTTCCGGCCATGTTCACCGTCGACCGCGCGCGTTCCCGGCGGGCGGTGTACACCTGGTCGGGCTACGTGGCGCGGCCCATGTTCCTGGTCATCGCGCTCACCGTGTTCATCCCGTCCAACGAGCTGGCGCTGGCGGTGGTGGTGGCCGCCTTCACCCTGCGCTACGTCGCCGGCGCGTACCTGTCCTGCGCCTGGAACACCTGGATGCGCGAGCTGGTGCCCGACGAGGTGATGGGCCGGGTGTTCGGCGAGCGGCAGAAGAAGATGATCGGCATCGGCATGGTGGTGAGCCTGCTGGCGGCCGGGTTCATCGACGGCTGGGGGCGCTTCACCCCCTGGCCGGCCACCTACGCCTACGCCATCGTCTACACGCTGGCGTTCTTCGGCGGCATGTACGCGGTGGTCACCTCGCGGCGCATCGCCGACGTGCCGGGCCGCCCCCACGAACGTCCGCCGGACCTGATCTCCCGGCTGCGGGAGCCGTTCCGGCACCGCAATTTCCGGCGCCTGATGGTGTTCCACGGAAGCTGGAACTTCGCCGTGAACCTGGCGGCGCCGTTCTTCACCGTGCACATGCTGCGCACCATGAACCTCGACCTGATCGTGGTGATCGGCCTGGCCACCCTGTCCCAGATGGCCGCCTACTTCACGGTCAGCCACTGGGGCGACGTGGCCGACCGCTTCAGCAACAAGGCCGTGCTGCGGGTGTGCGCGCCGCTGTTCATCGCCTGCATCTTTCTGTGGACCTTCACCACGATGCCGGACATGCACGTGCTGACCTATCCGCTGCTGATCGCCATCCATCTGGCCACGGGGCTCGCCAACGCCGGCGTCAGCCTGGCCTCCGGCAACATCTCGCTGAAGCTCGCGCCCAAGGGCAACGCCACCGGTTTCCTCGCCACCAGCTCGATGGTGAACGCCACCGCCGCCGGCACGGCCGCCATGGTGGGCGGGCTCACCGCCGATCTGTTCGCCTCCAAGGAGCTGTCGCTGATCCTGCGCTGGCACAGCGAGCAGCGCGCCACCGAATTCAGCGCCCTGGACTTCACCCACTGGGACTTCTTTTTCTTCTTCGCGACCGCCATCGGCCTGTACGCGCTGCACCGGCTGACGCTGGTCCAGGAGGAAGGCGAGGTCCACGAGAGCGTGGTGTTCGAGCACCTGCGCGCCGGCGCCCGGCGCACCCTGCGCAACCTCTCCACCGTGGCGGGGCTGCGCGCCAGCACCGACTACCCGCTGGACACGCTGATGGAGAACGGCCGCGAGGAGACCGACGGAACGGACCCCGACGCCGACACGGCGGAGGACGTGGAGCCGCCCGAGGACCCCGACCGCCCGGCGTCCTGAGCCGTCAGCCCAGCCGGTAGCCCAGAAGCTGCCAGTAGTTCAGCCAGGCCAGGAACGCGACGACCACCGCCAGATCGAGCAGCGCCGCCAGCCGCCCGCGCCAGGCCAGGCGCGGCCAGCCCATCGCCAGCGCGACGCAGCGGACGGCCAGCGCCGCGGCCGCGACCAGGGGCAAAGCCAGCAGCACGAGCAGCGCCGGCGGCGGGCCGTGAAACAGGGACTGCACGTCCACGCCGGCCAGCAGCGCGCCCAGCCCGAGCAGAAATCCCAGCAGGCAGAGGGCGGGCAGCGCGGTCAGCCAGCGCCCGCCCGCCGGCCGCCCTCGCCACACCAGCGCCAGCCAGCCCGCCAGCCACGCCGCCGTCGCCAGCACGTACCAGGGGGTGAACCAGGACGCCGTGTACCAGGGCACGCGCTCGTAGGCGCCGCCGCCGATGAATACGTGCGCCGGCGCCCGGCCAGCGCCGCCGTCGAAGGCGATCACCGACTCGCCGCCTTCGTGCCATTGCAGCAGCCCGGGTTCGATCTCGACGTACTCGCCCCAGCCCGGGTCGACGCCCCGGGGCGTGGCGCGGACCCGCAGGTCGTCGAACATGCCGATCAGGCGCTCCCAGGTGTGGCGCGCGGCGACCACGTTGCGGTAGTCCCCGGCATAGCGGCGCGCCCGCTCGGCCGCCCCGGCGATCGGTTCAGGGGGCGGGGTCGGGGCCGCGCCGGCGTCCGGCACCAGCGCATCCAGCACCAGCCCGGTCACCGAGCGGTTGAAGCGGGCCGCCGGCTCGAACCCGCCGAACGCACCGAGAATGTTGCGGTTGTGGACCACGAACACCCCCAGGCCGAGTTCCGGAACCAGCAGCAGCCGGGCGTTGAAGCCGCTCGCCTGGCCGTCCTTGAACAGCACGCGGAAACCGCCGTGGCGCGCCTCGGCGAATCCGTAGGCGCGCCCGGGCAGGCGCGGATGGTTGCCGGCCTGGCGGGCGAGCTGGACGGCGCACAGCGCGGGCTCCGGCAGCGGGCCGCGACAGTCGAGCAGCGCGGCGAGGTACTTCGCCATGTCGGCGGCCGAGGACCAGGCGCCGGCCGCCGGGGTGGTGATGACGAAGTCCCGCGGGTAGGGCCGCCAGCCGTCGCCGCTGCGACGCCAGGACCGGGTCATGCCGTCCGCCACCACCGGCGGCAGGTCCGTCTGGCGGAACGTCGTCGCCGCCATGCCCAGCGGACCGAGCAGTTCCTGCTCGGCGAGCGCCTCGAAGCGCGCCCCGGCCAGCCGTTCGGCCACCCAGCCCGCCAGCACGGTGTGATGGTCGTTGTACGCGATCACGGCGCCCGGCTCGATGAAGCGCGGCGGCAGATGCCGCCGCAGGTATTCGTCCAGCGAACGCAGATCTCCGGCCCGGGTCACGTGCTGGCCGAACAGCCGCTCGTTGAAGCCCGCGCCCTGGGTGAGCAGATGATGCAGGGTCAACGGCTCGGCCGGCGCCGGTCGCACGGGCAACGGCGCGAGCAGGTCCCGCAGATCGTCGTGCAGGCCCAGGCCGTGGGCGCCGGCGACCCGCAGCACGGTCGTCGCGGTCAACGGCTTGGACACGGAGCCGATGCGGAACACGTGCCGCGCCGGGTCCACCGGCGTGCCCGCCCGGGGATCCACGGTGCCGTAGCCGCGCAGGGCGACCACCTCCCGGCCCCGCACCACCACCAGCGCCGCGCCGGGCACGTCGAGGGTCTCCAGCAGCGCGGGCACTTCCCGGTCGAGTACCTCGAGGACACCGGCCTGGCCCGTCCCCGCCGCCGCGAGCAGCAGCAGCGGAATGGCCCTGCGCAGCCGGCGGCCCATGTCAGCGGCCGCCTTCCAGATAGCCGAAGAAGCTGCGAACCAGCGCCCGGGTCAGGGCCGAATCGGACAGCGGCGCCGGTGCGGCGGGCACGGAGTCCGGGAACAGCACCTGGTCCCGCAGGGCGCTGAAGGTGAAGGCCATGGCGATCCGCACGTCCTGCGGCGTGGCCCGGGGCAGCGCGGCGGCGATCACGCGGGCCAGCGGCTCGAGCTCGGCGTTCATCATTTCGGTCCGGCGCCGATGCTGCGGCTGGTCGCGCTGCCGCGCCGCGGCCAGCACCGCCGCCAGCACACCGCGGTAGCGGCGGGACAGCCGCACCAGGCTGCGGATCAGCGCGGTGACTTCCGTCCGGACGGCCTGGGGAGAGCGTTCCAGCCGGCGGCGCCGGCGCTGCAGCAGCGACGTCAGCTCGCGGGCGTAGCGCTCGTCGAGATGGTCCAGCAGCGCGTCCTTGTCGGCGAAGCGCGCGTAGAAGGCGCCGACGGAAGACCGGGCCTCCCGCGCCAGGCGCGCCACCGCAATGCGATCCCAGGACTCGCTCGCCAGCAGCGTGACCGCGGCCCCGGCGAACCGCTCCAGGGTGTCCCGGCTGCGTGCCTGGCGGGGCGGGCTGAGGCGCTGATCGGCGGTGGTCATACCGCCTTATATCAGAATACGAATTCTGTTTTCCAGCGGCGCCGGCCGCTCATTTCTCGAAGCTGTACAGCAGGTCCATGGACGACTGCTCGCCGGATTCCGCCTCCAGCAGCCAGCGCTTCGTCAGCTCGTAGCGCACCAGGAACACGCCCACGGCGGACAGGGTGTTGTAGGTGTAGCGCACGTACAGGTCGTCGGAGATGCGTTTGCCGGCGACGATGGCGAAGCTGTCCTGGGACTCGGCGCTGGCGGACAGCTCGTCGAGGCCGGTCATGCGCATCAGCTCCGAGGTCAGCCCCTTGGACCGCGACAGCCCGAGGTTGATGGCGGCGGCCATGAGCTGGCTGCCGTCGGTGTCCTCGCTGTCCCGGGTGATGTCCCGCCCGAGTACCAGGAAGCCGAGCGCCCGGGTTTCCGACATGGGCGGCTCGGAGAACACGCTGGACGTGAGATTGTCGGCGTCGCCGCGGATGTGCAGGCCGACGGTGACGGACGGCGTGACGTCGTCGATCACCCGCACCGCGCGCAGGTCGATGTAGGGCCGGCCGACCGGGCCGTTGTAGACCACGGTGCCGGACTCGATGGTGAGGAGCTGACCCTGGGCCGACAGCACGCCGCCGGTGACGTCCAGGGTGCCCCGCAGGCTGGTCCGGCCCTGGGCGTCGAGGCGCGCCCGCAGCGAGCCCTCCAGCTCGGCGCTGAAACCGTAGGCCTTGAGCGACACGTCGTCGCCGAGCACCACCTCCACGTCGACGCGCAGGGCGTTGCCGCCGTTGCCGTTGGCGGACTCCCGGCCCACCACCACCACGTCGTCGGAGGGGCTGGGCACCGACTGCGGCAGCGTGTTCAGGCGCACCTCCGCAGCGGGCACGTCGACGCGGCCCCGCAGCCGCGCCCGGCCGTCGGCCACCCTGAGGGTCAGATCGGGGCTCACGGTCAGCTCCCAGTCCGGGTGGCGGGCCTGCAGACCCTCGCCCCGCAGCGTCGCCTCCGCCTGCAGCGCGCCGTCGAACAGGCCCGACCCGGACGCGTCCAGCCGGACGTCGCCGTTCTTCTGGCGGCCGGAGCCGGTGAGCTGGAACCGGCCCGAGTCGTCGATCTCCAGGCTGGCGGCAAGGTCCTGCAGCCGCGTGTCCGGATCGTTCAGCCGCACGGACCCGTCGGCCAGCTCGAACCGCCCGGTCACCCGGGGCTCGGCCGGCGTGCCGGCGATGGACAGCGAACCGTCGACCCGCCCCTCCAGGGTCTCGATGCGCTGGTCGAACACCCGCGCGGGCGCCAGATCGTCGATCGCGACCTCGATCGCGCCGGTCAGCGCACCGTCCCTGGCCAGCGGCGCGAGGGCCAGGTCGCCGACCACGTTGAACGCCGGATCGCTGGCCGCGAGCCGCACGTCGAGGCCTCCGTCCTCGACACGCCCCGAGGCCTCCAGATCCGGCAGCGCCACCGCTTCCTCCTCGGTGGCCGGCACGAACGCCAGCTCGCGGGCCGACAGCGCCACCTCGCCGCGCAGTTCGGCAAGCCTGCCGGCGAGATCCCAGCGGCCTTCGAGGTAGCCCGTGTCGGCGAGCTGCACCGGCAGCCAGGGCGTCAGCAGCGCCACCGGCGCGCGCACCAGCTCGCCGCGGGTCTCGAGACGTTCGCCGCTGAGCGTGAGCGCCGCGACGCAGGCAGAGGCCTCGAGCGCGGCGTCGACGGCGCCGATACACACGTCCTCGACGGCCAGACGGTCCGGCGACTGGCGCAGCACCACCGGCGCCTGCAGCGCCCAGTCGCGGTCGAGGGCGGCGAACTGCAGTCGATCGACCCGCAGCGCGCGGTCGGCAGTCCGCAGGTCCAGCCCGCCGGCGGCGTCCCCCGAAGCCCAGCGGAACTGCCAGTCGAAGTGCTCCACGGGGCCGCTGACGGCCAGGGCCGGAGCGTCGATCTGCAGCGCCTCGCTGCCGGCCCGATCCGCCGACAGGGTGCCGTCTATCCTGCCGCCCACCAGGCTCGCCTGCAGCCGGCCGCCGGACACGCTGGCGCCGAACCCGCCGAGCTCGGCGCTGGACAGGGACACGCGGCCGTCGAGCGCCGGCCAGGCGCCGTCCAGCACCACCCGGCCCGTCAGGTCACCCGTCACGCCGAGCGCCAGGGCGCCGAGTTCGGGGCCGTCGACGTCGGCTTCCACGGAGACGCGCCCGCCGGCGATCTCGGCGCGTCCGTTCAGACTGTTGGCCCCGACGGTGAGCCGCACCGGATCCAGCCGCCAGCCGGAATCGACCTGGTCGAGCGCCAGCGCGCCGCCGATCGGCCGGCCTGCCAGGGTGCCGGCCAGGTCGGCGAGCTCGAGGCTGACGCGCTCGTCCCGGTAGAGAAACTGGAACGACGCGTCCGCCCGGCCCGACAGCTCCTCGCGCAGGGCGGCGAGGTCGATCTCCCGCAGATAGCCGCCGAGACTCACCTGCACGCCGTCGGCCCAGGCGACGCTGCCCTGGGCCTGCTGGGTGCCGCCGGCGGCCCGGGCGACGATGCTGCCCAGCGTGAGCGGCCCGGTCACCGGACCGTAGGCCGACACCGACGCCTCGAACGGCGCCAGCCGGGGCACGGCGACCTGCGCGGTGGCGTCGGCCCGCAGGTTGGCGAGGGTGCCCTGGAGCCGGCCGTCGACGCCGCGCACGGCGACCTCGCCGAACACCAGGTCGTCGAGCTCGACACCGACGTCCACCGCGGGTTCGGCCAGATCGCTCAGGCTGCCGGTGCCGGCCGCGGTGCCGGCCACCGGCCCGCGCAGGGTGTGCCGCAGATCGAACCTCGACACCCGGCCGTCCACCCGGCCGGAGCCGGACCAGCTCGAATCGGGCACGGACCACTCGACGTCGGCGGCCAGCCGAGGGTCGGGGCCACTGCCGAGCCGGCCGGTGACGCTGAGATCGATCACCGCCGAGTCGATCTCCAGGGTCCGCACCTCGACGCCGTTGCCGCGCCAGGCCGCGGCGGCGGTCACGGCCATGGGAAACACCGGCTCGATGGCCAGGCGGCCGACGTGCAGATGACGGAGGTCGATGCCGAGGGGCATGAACGGCAGCTCGAGCGGCGGCGTCGGTCCGCCGTCCCCTGGGGCGGTGCCGGCGTCCAGCGCCACGGAGGCCGCGGTGGCCGAATCCACGATCAGCAGGTTCTCGAACAGCAGCGGCCAGGCCTGCACCTGGAGCGCGAGATCCTCGATCGTCAGGGTCCGGTCTTCCAGCCGGTAGCGCAGCGCGCCGACCCGCACCTCGCCGAGCAGCGCCCCGGACACGTCGTCGAGCTCGAGGGGCAGCAGCCGTTCCGCCTGGTCGGCGAGCAGCCGCGTGCCGCGGTCCGTGGCGGCGAGAAACGCCAGCGTCATGCCCACCAGGAACAGCGCCACCAGCACGGCGCCCAGCAGGATCACCAGGGCGCGCTTCACAGATCGGGGCCCAGGCTGATGTGGAACCGCACGCTGCGGCCAGGATCGTCGAGCGGGTGCGCGATGTCGAAGCGCAGCGGCCCCAGCGGTGAGTACCAGCGCAGCCCCAGCCCGACGCCGGTGCTGAAGTCGGGGCTCGAGTTGTAGGCAGAGCCGGTGTCGACGAAGGCGGCCACGGACCAGTTCGGCCGGATCAGCGCGTCGATCTCCAGCGAGCCGGTGACGAGCCGCTTGCCGCCCACCACCTCGCCGTCCTCCTCCGGGCCGAGCTGCTCGTAGCCGTAGCCGCGCACGCTGTTGTCGCCGCCGGCGAAGAACCGCACCGACGGCGGCAGGTTCTCGAACTCGTCCTGCCACGTCCAGCCTGCCTGCACCCGGCCGAGCAGCCGGAACCGCTCGCCGAGCGGCACGATCTGCCGGGCCCGGACGATGGCCTGCAGCAGGTCGTTGTCCGACAGCAGCGAGCGCGCGGCGCCCCGCACGTCGAGGCCGAGGGAGTAGCCGCTGGTCGGACGGGCGACGTCGATGCTGGTGGAACGGGCCCAGCTCGTGCCGATCAGCATGAGCTGGGACGTGCCTTCCTGGTCGCCGACGTCAAAGTCCTCGACCGTGTACTCGACGTAATTGGTCTCGGCCCAGGCTTCCCCGCGCCGATGGGTGCGGCCGACGGTGACGCCGCGCTCCAGGCTGCGGGCGGTGTCCGTATCCTCGTAGATGATGTCGCCCTTGACGAACAGCCACTCGTGGGTGGGATCGCCATAGGGTATGCGGTACTCGGCGCCGACCTCGCCGTTCACCTCGGAGACCAGGCTGGAAAAGCTGGCCCGGTGCCCCCGGTCGTTGACCCGCCGGTAGCGCAGATCGAAGCGCGCCCGGGGACCCGTGTCCGTCGCGTAGCCGGCGCCGACCAGGGCGCTGCGCCGGGTCTGGGCGACGGCGGTGACCTGCACCGGCACCTCGCCCTCGGTGCGCTCGTCGAGCTCCGGCGCCACCAGCACGCGGTCGAAGTAGTCGCTCTCGATCAGGTCCTGGTAGGTCCGGGTGAGCACACGGGCGTCATAGGGCTCGCCGGTGTCGAAGCGCAGGAAGCGCCGGAACAGGCCTTCCCGCAGGGCGCTCTGCTCCAGCCGGACCTCGCCGATGCGGTAGCGCTCGCCGCCTTCCAGGGTGAGCTCGACGTCGGCGACGTTGCGCTCCGGGTCCACGGTCACCTTGTGGCGGGTGAACGAGGCGTCGAAGTATCCCAGGCTCTGGGCACTCTCCAGCAGGTCGCCCTTGGCGTTCTCGTAGGCGCCGTGGCTGAAGTGCTCCTCGGGGCCGATGTCGAGACTGCTCAGAACGCTCTGCAGCCGCGCCTCGTCCGCCAGCGCGCCCTCCACGACCAGATCGAAGCCCTGGATGCGGACCGGGTCCCCCGGCGTGACCCGGTAGCTGGCCTGCCAGCAGTCATCCTCCCAGGACAGCTCGCCGCTCTGCTCGGAGCGGTAGTAGCCGAGCGTCTCCATGCCCCGGCGGATCTCCCCCGGCGCCTGGCGGTGCCGGCGCTCGACCCACCAGCGCGGCGCGTCACAGGGCAGCTCGTCGATGGTGACGAACGCCTCGAGGACGGTCTCTGTGTCGTCGTCGACGCCGCGAATGGTCAGATCCGCGGCCGCTGGCGCCGCGACGGCGAACCCCCACCAGACCAGCGCCGCGCGGATGGCGCGGGCCGAACGCTTGCTCAAAATCGATCCTATGCTGCGCGATCTCAGGCCGCCCGCAGGCGGCCGATTAGCCTACCACGGCGCCCGGACGGCCATTGCCCGGGACATGTCGTTGGACTGCAAGCACCGCGCCACAATTCCACCCCCACACCCCCTGTAGGAGCGGCCTCCCGGCCGCGACCCGCCGCCCGCCGCGAC
>MDTG01253298.1_pt1 | contig 22706 bp, 21 predicted proteins | sample 811421 | NCBI WGS metagenome assembly MDTG01 (sample SAMN05326645, study PRJNA326480) | marine metagenome | isolation source: seawater | place: Pacific Ocean: South East | collected 2011
AGAAAAAAAATTATTAAACGATTAGAAAATAATAAGATTAAGTATGATTTAATTGTTATTTTTAAGGGTTTATACATAAATGAAGAATTTTTAAGCTCTATAAAAAAAATACAACCTGAGGCAAAAATAATAAATATATTTACTGATGATCCTTTTGATATTAGTTATTTTAAAGATATATCTAATAAAAATATTTTAAGATGTATAAATTATTTTGATTATCTATTTATTTTTTCAAAAGAAATTTTAAAAAAATTAGAAAAAAAGTTTCCTAAAAAGAAATTTAATTATTTACCATTCGGAAGTGATAACAAAATTCATAAAAAATATTTAAATAATAGTAAGAAAAAATTTGATTTATCTTTTACAGGTACAGCTGACCAACAGAGATTTAATTATATTAATTATTTGAAAGAATTTAAAATTATTTTAGCAGGAAGTGATTGGGAAAAGTTTAAATTATCTAAAAACATAAAGTACATTGGTAAAATTGATGCAAAAAGATGTTCTAAAATCATGCGCCAAAGTATTGTAAGTTTGAATATTTTAAGACCACAAAATAAATTTTCACATAATATGAAAACATTTGAAATTCCAGCCATGGGAGGCTTAATGATTACAAATAGAAATGTTGAACAGAATAAATTTTTTCAAGAAAATCATGGATGTTTAATGTATGGTACCAAAGAAGAACTAAAGCTAAAAATTAAAATGGTTCTTAAAAATCCAAAAAAATTCAATAAAATAAAACAAAATGGATATAGAGTATCTAAAAGACACTTTTATAAAGAAAGAGCAAGAAAAATATTAAATATCACTTTTGATAAATGATAAAAGTAATAAAAAAATACTCATTATATTTTGTTTTAATCACAAGTATTTTTTTTTTAATAATAAATAATTCAGAATTAAACTTTCAATCGTTGAGTATAATTCTCAGTTTATACTGTTTGATTTTAGTTTCATTTATAAATTACATATATAATTTTAAAACCTTTTCTTATTTGCCAATATTCCCGTTAATAAATATTTATTTCTTAATTTGTTATTTAGGATTTTTTTTTTTAGATAAATATTCACTAATTGATATTAACAATTCTTTTATAAAAATTAACGATCTTGATTATTCAATTAAAATTTTATTTACTGGCTATATTTCTTTAACATTTGGATATCATCTATTTTTAATTTTTACAAAAAAATTCCAAAGAAGAGGTTTTGATTTTTTTAATTTAGAAGATAAAGAGATTCTTATTATAGGAATATTATTAACATCTTTAAATATTATCTTTTTTTATATTTTAAAAATTCAGTTTTTAATTTCCTCATTAAGCCAATTAAAATACCCAATACTTTTGACTGGCATTGGCCTCTTAACTCTTTTTATAGTATTGCATCAAAAAAAAGGCATAAATTTTAAAAACATATTTTGTATAATATTAATTTCTATACCTTTAATTTTAGAAATTTTAACAGGTACATTGGCTTTTCCATTTATGGTTATATTTATGATTTTTGTTTTTGTATCTTATTTAAATAAAAAATTTTTTATAGTTCCAATTTTAATTATAGCTTTAGCATTTAGTTTTTTTCATTTAGGTAAATATGAATTAAGAAATTTGTCATCAAATAAAATATTTGTTGGATCAGAGTATAATAAAATTCAAATATTTATTAATGTTTATAAAAATGTTTTTAAAGACAGTACTGAAAAATTTCAAAAAAAATTAATTTGTAACAAAAAAATTCAAGATAATTCTATAGATAATAGAGATTGTAATGTTGATAGAGATTTAAGATTGGAAAAAAGATTTTTACATAGTTTTTTTTCTCTATTACATGTAACAAAACTAACGAAAGAAGATGCTGATTTTGAAAAAAAATTGTCAGGTCGTTATAAATACGTTCCATATTGGAACGGCTATAGTTACAAAATATTATACTCTAAATTAATTCCTAGAATATTTTGGGAAAATAAACCATCTGATAATCTGGGTAATGAATTCGGACATAGGTATTTTATTTTAACAAAAGAAAACACCAAAAAGAAACTTACACATGATACAAATACTTCATGGAATATGCCAATTTTAAATGAGTTTTACGTTAATTTTGGTAAAGAAGGAGTATTATATGGAATGTTTTTCATGGGCCTTTTGTTTGGATTGATTGTTAAAATGGGAACAATTCACAATAAAAAAAACCTAGAAGTTATAATATTCTTTTTTTTATTTACCCCATTATTTTTTATGGAAAGTCATTTTTCTTTGTTATTTGGTGCTATTATTCAATCTTATTTATTTTTAATTTTTAGTTGTTACATTTTATTAATTATTTTAAGAAAATTTTATTAATATTAAAGTGAAAAAAATTATTTGTTTTAGAAATTCGAAATTAGGAGATTATTTAATTTCAATACCTGCTTTAAAACTGATTAAGGATAAAAACCCTAAAAGTAAATTATATTTTCTTTGTGCAAAAAATAATTATTTCTTAAATTTGCCAAAAAAAATTGAAAAACAAAAAATTGTAGATGAATTTATTTTTTATGATCATAGTTTTTTAAATTTGTTAAAATTAATTAAATTTTTAAAATCAAAAAAATTTAATAAAATTTATTACATTCAAGAAAAGCCAAATTTATACAGGGAGACTAGAGATTATTTATATTTCCGTTTTTTAGGAATTCCGAAACTGCATGGTTTTTTTGAAAAAAGATTGGATTATGTAAGCTTCAGTGAAACTTTTCAAGTTGCAAAAAGAATAGATAAAAACATTTCAAAAAATAAAATTTTAAAATTAATACAATTTAAAAATAAAATTGATCAACCCATATATAAATTTAAATATATTACAATATCTATAGGAGGTTTTTCTCAACCTAAAGTTTGGGATATAAAAAATTGGTCTACACTGATTCAGCTAATAAGCAAAAATCATAGATATAAAATAATAATTCTTGGAACAAAAAATGATATCAGGAATTCAAATTTTCTAATGAGGCAAAATAAAAAATCAATATTATCTTTGTGTGGAAAAACAAATATAAACCAATTATTAAACATAATTAAATTTTCAAAAGTTCATATCACAAATGATAATGGTTCTATGCATGCTGCCACACTATTTCAAAAAAAAACATTGTGTCTATTCAACAATCATGATCCAATTGGAAAATGGTACCCTGAAAATAAAAATTCAAAAATATTAAGACCAGCTAACGGTATAAATTCTATTAATCCTTATAAAGTGTATAGAATACTTGCGAAACTATTTTAATTTATCAATTATTTTTGATGATGAAAAATTATTTTTTTTTTTAAATAAAATAACATTGAAATAGTTTGCACCAGCTATCTCTGAAAAATCATAGTCATCACCTTTAATTATTACATCTGGATTTATATTTCTAATTAAATTTAAAGGAGTTTTTTGATCGAAACTAATTATTTTATCAACTATTTTTCTTTTTTTTAAATTTCTAATTCGTGTAGATAAATTATTTACTGGTCTTTTAGGACCTTTATTTAACCTAACACTTCTATCAGAATTAATTCCCAATATTACTTTTTTACCAATTTTTTTTGCAAAAAGAAGTAAATCTTTATGGCCCTTGTGGAAAATATCAAAGACTCCATTGGTAAACACTATATTTTTTTTAAAATCAGAAAATCTTATGACTCTAATTTTTTTTTTTGATACGCATATCGATGCTGCATAGCTTGATAATTCTACTGCAGTAAAAACATCAAAACCTTTAAGATAGTTGTAAATTATCCCAGAAAAAAAAATATCTCCTGCTCCAATTACATTTGGGTCTTTATAACTTTTAACTTTATAAAAATTATATTTACCATTTCTATTAAATACATGAACACCCAACTTGTTATTTGAAATTATGAGCCAATTCCATTTCATAGATCTCATTAGTGAAAAAGCTTTTCTTTTTGTAAATTTACCACACCATTCTTCAAATTTTTCCATGTTAGGTTTTACCAGAAACGCTTGTTTATAGAATTCTGGATTATTTTTTGGATCTATAAAAGTGAGGCATTTTTTTTTTATTAATTCTCTATGAAGATTTTTATTAATAAAGCCTTTTTTGTAATCTGAGATAACAACTAAATCATTTTTGTTAATGAACTTGGATATTTTTTTATTTATTAATTTATTAACATTTGTATTTTCTACATCTTCACGAAATATTTGTTTATTTCCATCAAAATATCTTTTTTTTAATGTTGAATTTTTTTTTTCTATTAAAATTTTATGGTCTATTTTTTTTTTATTTAGATTGTCAATTATTTTCAAACCAATTAAATCATTTCCTACTTCAGAAAAAAGTTTAAAATTAATACCCAAAGATTTCATATTCAAACACAAATTGCCAGCACCCCCCAAACTAGTTTTAATTTTTTTAGTTTCAAAAATCTTTATTGGTGCTTCTGCTGATTTTTTTTGTATTCTCCCTTCAATCCACTCATCTAACATCACATCGCCAATAATTTTAATTTTCTTTGCCATTAACCCATAAACTTTCTTTATTAGATTTTTTTATTAAAATGTTTATATCAATAGGTATTAAATTAATATAATTAGGAAAAAAAATGAAACAATAAATTAATAGATAATTTATTGCTTGAATTTTAATTTAAATGCTTAAAAATTGTATCTTAAATTTGAATATCAGTATGTATAAAAATATTTAATGAAAATAACAGTTATTACCGTTTGTAAAAATAGTGAAAAGTCAATCGAGAAAACAATTAAGTCTATATTAAATCAAAAATATCATAACGTTGAATATATAATAATTGATGGACAGTCTATCGATAAAACTCTCTCAATTATAAATACTTATAAAAATTCAATTTCTAAAATAATATCTGAAACTGATGATGGTATATATTCAGCCATAAACAAAGGAATTAAAATTTCAAGCGGTGATGTTGTATCAATTCTCCATTCAGATGATGTTTATTATGATGAAATGGTTTTGTCAGATGTAGCAAGAAATTTTCAAGAAAACAATAATTTAGAATGTCTAATTGGGACCACAATAATGAAAATGAAATTTAAAGATTATGTTTTAAGAAAATTTTCTCCAATTAATTTTAAAAAATGGATGTTTTATTTAGGAATTTCTCCACCTCACCCCTCTATGTTTGTAAAAAGATCAATTTATAATAAATATGGAGCTTACAAGGAAAATTATAAGATCGCGGCAGATTTTGAATTTTATTTAAGAGTGATAATGAAAAATAAAATCAGTTATCAATTAACAGATAAAAATTTAGTTGTTATGCGGTATGGAGGTGCTAGTACTAAATCTATCAAGAGTAACTTTATTGCTACAAAAGAAATATTGAACTCATTTAAGACCAATGGTCTTTATACTAATTGGTTTTTTGTTTCTTTAAGATTTTTATTTAAACTTTTGCAATTTGTATTTAAAAAATGATAATAACAGCTAATAAAAAATTTTCGATTTTATCTTCTTTTCTTCTCATATTAATTCCTTTTTCCTTAATATCTGGTCCTTTTGTTCCAGACTTACTTTTAGTTACAATATTAGTGAGTTATTTGTATTATTTTATACAAAAAAAAAATTATAATTTTTTCAGTGACAATTTTATAAGAATTTATTTTTTAATATGTCTGTATTTATTAATTATATCTATCTTAACTTTCAATTTTATTTCTATTAAAAGTAGTATTTTTTATTTTAGATTTGGCTTATTTGCTTTATTTGCAAGTTACATAATTTTAAACAATAAAGATTTATTAAAATATTTATTTTATTTTTTAATATTAATTTATCTTTCTTTATTTTTTGACTCATTATATCAATATTTTTTTTCTAAAAATATTTTAGGATTTGTTTATAGTCATAAATCCAATTTTAGAATAACAAGTTTTTTTGGTGATGATGAGGTATTAGGTAGTTATACATCTAGATTCTTTCCTTTTTTGATGTTTCTTGTGATATGGAATTTAAAAAATTATTCATTAAAAAAATTTTCTCTTGTAATTTTTGTTTTAACAATAATAACATTTGTTATTATACTGTTAAGTGGAGAAAGAACCTCAATAGGTTTATTTTTTCTGTCACTTTTGTTTATTTTTTTTTCATCAACAAAATTTAGAAAAAGTTTATTAATACCATTTTTAAGTATTATTTTAATTTTTTTAGTAACCGTGTCAGTAAGTGAAAAAGTTAAAAATAGAGTTATAACTCAAACTATAACCCAAATGGGACTTAATTCAGAAAGTGAACGTATTCTTTTATTTAGCGAAGTTTATGAGGGTCATTATAAAATCTCATACAATATGTTTAAAGAAAAACCATTATTTGGACATGGAGCTAAAATGTTTAGAGTTTACTGCGTTAAAGAGGAAAATTTTGTTGCTAATGATGCTTGCACTACTCATCCCCATAATTTTTATGCTCAAATGCTCTCTGAGGCAGGACTTGTAGGCTTTATTATTATGTTTAGTGTATTTGCTTATATTTGTTATCTATTTATTTTAAATTTTTATTCATTATTGTTTAAAAAAAAACAATTACTAAGTGATGAAGCGATTTGCATATTGAGTTTTTATTTTATGACTTTATTTCCACTATTACCCTCTGGTAATTTTTTTAACAATTGGTTATCTATAATAGTATATTACCCATTAGGTTTTTTATTATTTATAATAAAAGATAAAAAATTTTATGTTTGAAATTCTTATTCTGTTAATATTTGTAATAAATATTCCTATAATTCTTATCTTTGATAAATTAACTAAATTTATAAACATTAATGATAAAGCGGACAATATAAGAAAGTTTCATAAAAATGATGTGCCTTTATTTGGAGGGATTTTAATATTTTTTAACTTAATAATCTTAATTGCAGTTGATCAAATAGTAAATTTGAATATTTTTTTAGAGATCGAAGCAAGGAGAGAATTTTTTTCATTTTGTATAGGTTTTTTACTTTTTTTTTTAATTGGTATTTATGATGATAAATATAATTTAAGTGCAAATAAGAAATTATTTTTAAATTTTTTTATAATTTTATTTATTATATTACTTGATGATAGCTTAGTAATTAAAAAACTTAATTTTTCTTTTTTTGATAACCCAATTTATTTAAAAAGTTTTTCCCATTTATTTACAGTATTGTGTATTTTACTATTTTTAAATGCCCTGAATATGTTTGATGGAGTAAATCTTCAGGCTGCATTTTATTGTTTAATTATTTTTATAATTTTTCTTCTTAAAAATACTTTTTATACATTAAGTATAATTTTAATTTTAATATTAATTTTGTTTTTAATTTATAATTTTTTTAATAAATCCTTTTTGGGTGACAGCGGAACACAAGTATTAGCTTTTTTAATTTCATATATTTTAATTAAATCACACAATGCTAATGAGATTTTTACACCTGAAGAAATTTTTGTTATTTTGTCTATACCTGGAATAGATATGTTTAGGTTGTTTTTATTTAGAGTTTTTAAAGGAAAAAATCCTTTTAGTCCTGATAGAAGTCATATTCATCATTTAATTTTAGAAAAATTTAATAAATTTCAAACATTCGTTATTATACAAGTATTAATTTTATTTAATATTTTTATATTTTATATTCTCGATAATAAACTCTACACATTGTTATTTATAATTTTTACTTATTTAGCTTTGTTTTTTTCATTTTATAAAATAAGGAAAAAAAATTGAATAGGTTAATAAATATTTTAATGAGTTTAATTTTTTTAATAATTTTATTTCCAATTGTAATTATTGTTTCTTTCTTAATTAAAATAGACTCCAAAGGTCCAATTTTTTTTGTTTCTAATAGAGTTGGTCAATATAATAAAATTTTTAAGATGATTAAATTTAGAACAATGTATACAAATACAAGAATAGTTGAGACAAGTAAGTTAAAGAATGCAAATTCAAAAATTACAAAATTAGGTAAAATTTTAAGAAAGTATAGTATAGATGAGACTCCACAGTTTATCTCTGTGATACTTGGGGACATGAACATTGTAGGACCTAGACCCGCTCTTCCATCACAAATTAAATTAATTAATAGTAGAAAAAAATTTGGTATAGATAAGATCAAACCAGGTTTAACAGGTTATGCTCAAGTAAATGGACGCGATCTGATTACTGATAAAAAAAAAATTAATTTAGAAATTCAATATCTTAAAAAAAAAAATTTCTTATTAGATCTGGTTATTATTGTTAAAACAATTAAAGTTGTTTTAAACAGAATAGGAGTGTCTCATTAAAAATTTCTTATGATTAAATTAAACTTAGATAAATTTAAAAATTATCAGAAAAAAACTTTCCTTATTATTTCTGATTTTGTAATTATTATTTTTTCTGTTCTTGCCTCTTACTCTCTAAGATTGGAAGAAATTTATTCTTTAAATGAAATTGATTTTAGAGTTTTTCTTTTATTTTTAGCAGTTTTTTATATTGTTTTTTTTGTAAATAATATTTATCAAATTTTAATTAGATATTTTGATTATTTCTCAATAAATAAAATTGTAAAATCTATATTTTGGTGTTTTGTAATTTTAGTACCTATAAATTTTTATTTGTATAAATTTATCTATTTCCCAAGATCTATATCTTTTATTGCAGTATTAATTATTGCTGCTTTAATTATATCTCAACGTATATTTATTAATTTTATAATAAATTTGAAATTGAAAACAAAATTTGAAAAAAAAAGAACATTAATTATTGGAGTCAATAATTTCAATATTGATCTAATTAAAAATATTAGGCAAAAATTAAGTGATGAAAAAGTAGAAGGCTTAATTGATACTAAAAATTTGCACAAAAAAAGAGAACTTAATGGAATAAAAATTTATAAAAAGAGTGAATTAAATAGAATAATTGAAGAAAAAAAAATTAATGAAATTATTATTGGTAAAAATAGTTTAACAAGTAAAGATAAGACCAGTTTATTTAAAACATATGAAAATAAAAATATTCGAATTAAAAATTTAGATTTTAATAAAAATAAATTAAGTAATTATTTAAATGAGACAATAATATCTAATTTAAATTTTTTCGATATAATTAATAGACCTAAAATTAAAGTAAAAAAAACTATACTAGAAAAAAAAATTAAAAATAAAAATATACTTATTACTGGTGGTGGAGGATCAATCGGAAGTGAATTGTGTTTAGAGATATTAAAACACAAGCCTAAAAAAGTTTTTATATTAGATATATCAGAATTAAATTTGTTTAATTTAATTAATAAAATTAAAGAAAAGAAATATAATTATAAAAAAATCAAACCAATATTGGGGGATTGTAATGATATATTTTTTTTAAATAACTATTTTAAAAAAATACTTATTGACGATATCTATCATGCAGCTGCTTACAAACATGTTAATCTTGGTGAAGAAAATCCTTATGCGATGATTAAAAATAATATTTTTGCAACTAAGACAGTTGTTAATTTTGCTTTAAAAAAAGGTATAAAAAATTTTATTTTTATTAGTTCAGATAAGGCTGTTAGGCCAAAAAGTATATTAGGTTTTTCAAAAAAATTTGGTGAAAAAATAATAAAATCAGAATTTTTAAATAATAAACATTATTGTAAAACTAAGTTTACTATAGTGAGATTTGGAAATGTAATTGGGTCTAGTGGCTCTGTAATTCCAATATTTTTAGATCAGATCAAGAGAAGTATGCCTCTTACAGTAACTCATAAATCTGTAAAGAGATATTTTATGTCAATATCCGAAGCAGTTCAATTAGTGATTAATGCATCTTATTTAAATAAAGATAATATCAAAATTTACGCAATAAATATGGGCAAACAAATATTAATATATGATTTAGCAAAGCGCTTAATTAGATTATGCGGCTACACAATTAAAAATAAAACAAATAAGCATGGAGATATTTCAATTTTAATAACTGGGCTTAAAAAAGGAGAAAAATTATCTGAAGAAATAAGTCTTGGTGAAAATTTGTCAAAGACATCACATTCAGACATAATGTTATGTAATGAAAAAATCGATATTTTGAACATAGATAAAGATTTGAATAAGATTCAAAATTTATCTTTCAAAAATATTACAAAAATTAATATAAATAATTTTTCAAAATGAAAAAAAATATTCTGTGTTTTGATTTAGATAACGTTTTATGTAAAACAATAAAAAATAATTATAAAAAAAGTACACCATTAAAAAAAAACATTAATTTAGTAAACCAATTGTACAGTAAGGGTTATTATATAAAAATTTTTACTGCTAGATTTATGGGTAGAAATAATCAAAATGTGTCTCAAGCTAAAAAGCAAGGATTGAAATTTACAAAAATACAATTAAAAAAATGGAAAATTAGTTATCATGAATTAATTTTTGGAAAACCTAGCTTTGATATTTATATTGATGATAAAAGTTTTTTTTTTGATAAAAATTGGTCATCTAAACTTAAAAAAAAATTGTTATGAAAAATCTTGATGCTTATATAAAAAATTATAATAAAAAATTTTTAGAGCTCTCAGAAATCAAACCTGAGATACTTAAAAAAATTAAAAAACTCTACAAAGCTATTATTAAAATAAAAAAAAATAATAAAAAAATAATTATTGTTGGGAATGGTGGAAGCGCTGCAATTGCAAGTCATTTCAGTGTTGATATGACAAAAAATGGTGGTGTTAGATGTATAAATTTTAATGAGAGTGATCTTTTAACGTGTTTTTCGAATGATTATGGATATGAAAATTGGGTTAAACAGGCTTTAAAATTTTACTCTGATAAAGGAGACCTTGTAATTCTTATTTCTGCTAGTGGAAGTTCAAAGAATATGATTAATGCTGCAAAATATCTTAAAGACAAAAATAAATTAATTACTTTTACGGGATTTAAAGAAAAAAATAATTTGAGTAAATTTGGATACATTAATTTTCATGTAAACTCTTACGAATATAATTTTATAGAAAATATACATCAATACTGGTTATTAACTTTAGTAGATATATTTTATAAATTTAAAAACTAACCCTTAATATTATAATTTTTAAACAAAGCAAAATGTTTATTAATTATATAGAAATAACACATCAAAGATATGGGGACTAAATGCTTGCCTGTAGCCCAACCTGCAATCAAAGGAAGAAGACTTAATCCAAGCATTGTAATAAAAATTATATCATCTTTAAATATTTTTTTCTTCTTAATGGAAATAAATAAAAAATAAGATGATAATATTAAAGATAAATTTAATAAGCATTTATTAATTATATAAGAAAACCTAATATGATTATCAAAATTTCCATTCTTATCAGGTCTAGTTCCGTCTCTTTTTATATTAAATAATATAACTGCTAATTTTTTTGGTAAAGTTTTTAAATAATTTATTTTATTTTTATTTTCAGAAAAATATTCTGAATTAATTCTTTTAAAATAGTCAAAAAATTCCCACTCATTATTTATATTCTTAGGTAAATCTATTTTATTGAAAAGTAAATCTAATGATTTTTCAGGATAATACTCAAAAAATCTTTCATCAGTTGCTATCGTTAAACCTAAAGAATTTATAGTAAGAGAATTTGTCCCTATTGCAATTCTATCAGTTTTATTAAAGCTGAATAGAGACCAAATAATAATTGCTAAAATAGGTCCTAAAAAAATTAAATTTTTTTTTATTTTAAAATTTTTTTGATTTTCAATGAACCAAATAACAAACGGTAATACAATACAAACAAAAAACATTGATGTTTTTGTTAAGTATAAAAAGAACAGTAAAATTGTTGATATTAGATATTTTTGTTTCAGGTTTGATACTAAAATTAAGAAAAGACTAGGAAATAATATTGAAGTTATATTATCCGCATATTCAAAGTTAAGAGCGGTGAATAAATTGTGAGGTACTAAAAATATTAATAGATATATAAATATATAATTATTATTTATAGTGTATGATTTTAAGTAGAAAATTATAGCCCAAAAAATGACTGAGAAAGTTATTAAATTTTTAATAATAACTATAAGATAAAAATTATCAGTAAATTTTGATATTGAAAAAATAGTTAATGGTAATACAGGTAATTTTTGTAACACAAAATCAAAATCGTAAAATAAAAATTTACTAGAGTAGTCTCCATTTTCAATTAAATTTGAAATTAAGGGGCCATTTCCATATGTAATATGTTGAAAATTCATATTATGATTAGCATCAACGATGTTTAAATGGGTATTGAATTTATACACAAATAAAATAGAGAATAAGAGAGATACAGCACTAACAAGAAATAAAAAAATAAAATATTTTTGAGATATTGAGGTATTTTGAATTATTTTCATATTATTTTTAAAATGATATTATTAAATATTTATTGTAGAAATCTATAAACTAATTTGTATGCTAATTTAACTAAATTTTTAAAAAATCACATTGAACAAATATTACACAAAATTAAGTCTAGATGGTTATAAAGTAGTTAAGATTCCAAAATACTTAATTAATTCTATTAAAAAAGACATTTTAAATAATATTAATCAAAAAATTTCATCTAAGAAATTTAAATCTTATAATGATTTTACAAAATTTATAAAAAAAATCCCTGATGAAATATTCATTAAAATATTTGGAAGTACTTTACATAGAATTCTTAATGCTAAAATAACAAAGGAAATAAATTTGTGGGTAGAGAGAAATATTCCTTCTAAGATCAATTGCAAAAAAGCAGCATTAAATTTAATATCCAAAAATGATTTTCAAAAAAATAAACTTTTAAAAAAAAATCAATTCAGTGCATTTTATAGAGTTGTTAGAAAAAACAAAAATGATGTAGGTCATCCTCATAGAGACTCATCTTTTTGGGAAATGGGAGACACAAGAGATACTTATTTTAGGCACAATATAGTTTGGAAATTATGGATACCAGTTTTTGGTGTTAGTAATCAAAACACTTTAAACATGGTGCATGCTAGTCATAGAGAAAAAATTAAGATTAATTATGTTATGAAGAATGGACAAAAAAGACCAAAAATATCAAAAAATTATATATCCAAAAATATAAAAAGAGTAAAAAAACCTATTAAACATAATGGAAGCGAAGGTTTGTTGTTTCACAAGGACACGGTGCATTTTGCAGATGTAAATAAATCTACTAATTGCAGAATATCAGTAGAATTCAACATTTTGGCAAAATGAGATCACAATTAAAAAAATATAATATTAAATTATTATTAATTTATTTGGTCTCGTTTATTTCATTATGTTTGTTAATTATGATTTATATAAATTTTGATATTAATAATATTTTTGATAAATCTTATTTAATAGAACAATCAATTAAATTAGAGTTTTATATAAACAAGAATTTTATAGTTTTTTTTTCCCTATATTCATTATTATTTATTATTTTAATTTCAATAATCCCATTTACTTTACCTGCTATAATTTTGACAAGTATTATTTATAAACCATTGTTAGGTGCTATAATTTCAACTATTTGTATAACAATCGCCTCTACAATTTTTTTTATTTTTTTTATTAGATCAAATCTAATTTCTTTATTTAATTTAAAAAAAATAGAAAAAAATAAGATTATCTTGAAATTAAAAAAAAATGAACTTTTATCTATTTTTTTGTTTAGAATAACAGGAGGAGGCGGTCTTCCATTAATTGCACAAAATATGATTTTGTTCTATTCCAAAGTTAATTTAAAAAATTTTATTTTAGGCACATTGATGGGAACTTTTCCTGGAAATTTATTAATTAGCTTTTTAGGTATTGGACTATTTGAGGTCATAAAAGGCTTCTTATTAAGTTGAAGATTTAAAAAAATGTTAATATAAACAACGTTAAAATTCTGTAATGGAAATAGATTTTATAAGTAGCAATCATAAGAAAACTAAAAGAAATTACTTAGAAAGAGTAAATTCAATTAATAAAGCGGATGCAGCCCAAAAAGCAAAAAAGTGGGATTTTGATTACTGGGATGGTTCTAGAGATATAAATTATGGTGGCTACTATTATGATGAAAGATGGGTGCCTATAGCAAAAAAATTGATTAATTATTATAAATTAAACAATAGGTCAAAAATACTTGATATTGGATGTGGCAAAGGTTTTTTGCTCTTCGAATTAAAAAAGTTACTTCCAGGTGCTCATGTGACAGGTATAGATATTTCTGAATATGCAATTAAAAATTCCAAAATAGAAATTTCTAATTTTTTAACTGTAGGAAATGCTAACAATTTACCTTATGAAAATGAAGAATTTGATTTAGTTATTTCTCTTAATACCTTACATAATTTATACATATTTGATCTTATCAAATCACTTAAAGAAATAGAGAGAGTCTCAAAAAAAAATAAATATATTTGTGTAGAGTCTTACAGAGATGAGAGTGAAAAAGTAAATCTATTATATTGGCAAGTTACTTGTGAATGTTTTTTTACCACAGAAGAGTGGAAATGGTTATTTAAAGAAGCAAGTTATAATGGCGACTATTCTTTTATATTTTTTGAATGAAAACAGTTATAAAACATACCAAAGCAGCAATACTTACTAAACTAAACAAACCTTTAATTATAGATAAAGTAGAATTACCAGATAAATTATTGAGAGGCCAAATTCTTGTTAAAATGAAGTATTCAGGCATTTGTGGATCACAATTAGGAGAAATAGACGGTGTAAAAGGAAAAGATAATTATCTGCCACATCTTTTAGGTCATGAGGCAATCGCTAAAGTTATACAAACAGGTTCTAGTGTAAAAAAAGTAAAAAAAGGAGATAAAGTTTTGCTTCATTGGATGCCTGCAGACGGAATAGACGCAAAGACTGCCACTTATAAATGGAGGAATAAAGCACTCAATTCAGGTAAAATTACAACCTTTAGCAATTATTCTATTGTGTCTGAAAATAGAGTTTCGAAAATAAATAGGTCTGGGAATGATCTAGATTTACTCCTGTTGGGTTGTACAGCAAGTACTGCAATTGGATCTGTTAAAAAATTATGCAAAATAGAGACAAATCAAACAACTGTCGTAGCTGGGTGTGGTCCTATAGGCTTATATTTAATTAAATATTTAAACTATTTAAATGTAAAAAAAATTATATCAATAGATATTAATAAAAAAAAATTAGAATTATCAAAAAAGTTTGGTGCGACTCATATGATTTTAAATTCAAAAAAAATACAAAAAAAAATACAAACTAAATTAAAAAAAAACATAGATTATTTTTTCGAATGTACAGGAAATTCAAAGATAATTTCATTAGGTTATGAATGTTTAAAAACTAATGGTTCAATGATTTTAATAGGTGTTCCTCATTATAAAAGTAAAGCAAGTATAAATACTCTGGGAATAAATTTAGGAAAAAAATTACTTGGATCCAAAGGGGGAAAATTTAATCCTTCAAAAGACTTAAAAAATTACTCAAAACTAGTAAGTTTAAAAAAATTAAATAGTAAAAACTTTATATTAAAAAGAATTAAATTAGATAAGGTCAATAAAGTTTTTTCAGAGATGAGACAAAATAAGATTTTAGGTAAAGCAATTATAGAATTTTAATGAAAACAATAATTGTTGGAGCTTCTGGGGTTATAGGTTATCAATTATTTTTAGAATTTAAAAAACAAGGTAAAAAAGTTATTGGAACTTATAATAGCAATAGAAAGAAAGGTCTGATTAAATTTGATTTAATTAAAGACAGAATTAATGATAAATTTGAAATTAGTAGAAGAGATAAAATAATACTTTTAACCGCAATTAGTAATCCATCGGCTGTTTACAAATATCCTAAAATTTCAAAAAATTTAAATATTAAAGCAACTAAAAAAATTATTGATGATATAAAAACTATAGGATGTAAAATTTATTTCATGTCATCAATCGAAGTTTTTAATGGCGTCAAAGGATTTTATGATGAAAAATCTAAACCAAAACCATTAAATCTTTACGGAAAACAAAAATTATTGATTGAAAAATATTTAAAAAAAAACTTAATAAATTTTTGTATTTTGCGAACTAGTTTTATTGTTGGATCAGATCCAAATCATAGGTGTCCAGTAAAACTAACTTATGATACTCTTTTGAAACCAAATGCAAAAATGGCTAAAGATAATTACTTTGCAATTACATCAGTCAGGGATCTTCGTAGGATGATTTTTAGTATCTTATTCAATAAAAAATTTGAAAAATTAAAGATTTGCCATATATCGTCTAAAGAAATAATTTCTAGAACAGAACTGGCAAATTTTGTTATTCAGTATAGCAATCTTGGTTTAAGAATGAAATTTAAGGAAACTTTATTTAGATTCATAAAATATAGCGAGCCCAGAGGAAGACAAAACAATTTAATTTCTATTAATGAAGATATAAATAAATATAAATATGAAGATGTAAGGTTAGTTATAAAAAATAAAATTAAAATAATAGAAAAATTTAATGAAACCAATTATCCAAAATAAAAAAAATATAGTTTTTTATAACGAAGGTATAATTACAAAAGTTAAAAATTTAGCCAAAAAAACAATTAATAAAAGAGCTAGAGTTTGTGTACATCAATCTATAACCAGCAAAACAAACGAGATGATCATTGCTCTTAAGAAAGGAAGCTATATTAGACCTCATAGACATCCATACTCAAAATCAGAGTCTTATCATGTAATTCAAGGAAAAATGGATGTGTATATTTTTTCAAGGAGTGGAAAAAAATTAAAAGTTATTCATATGGGTGATTACAAATCTAAATTAAATTTTTTTTATCGTATGAATAAAAGCTACTTCCATATTCCTATAGCTGTTAGTAAATGGTGTGTTTACCATGAGGTATACTCTGGTCCGTTCAAAAAAAACCAAGATGTAAAATATGCAAAATGGTCTCCTGAAGAAAACAACAAAGATCAAGTAAATAAATTTTTAAAGAAAATAGGATACAAATATTAATTATTAGTGTTCGCTACAGGAGTATTAACAAACGGATACATTTCACTCAATTCCATTGGAGCAAAAGTGCCATCTAAATTAGTTCTATAACCTTGTTTAAATAACGATTGTGAGTCGGGATTTGTAAATAATTCACATACTATTGGTCCTTTGGCTTGCTTTAATTTTTTAATAATTTTTTTTGTATATTTATCGTTTTTTATACTTAAATATTTAATTTTATAGGCTGTTACTAGTTTTTTAAAATCTGGAAAAGTTATGTCTGGAGATTGAGTTCCAATATATTTTTTATTTAAAAATTCTTTCTGTGTATGCCTAATTGCTAAGTAGCCTTTATTATTAACCAATATAATTATTGTATTAATATTTTTTTGAGAAATAGTTTGTAAATCTTGACTATTCATTAAAAAACTTCCATCACCAATGATGCAGATGACCTTTTTATATTTTTTCGAGGCATGAGCTCCAATTGTTTCAGCAAGACCAGTTCCCATTGATGAAATAGATGACGAACAAATTACATTAGTGTTTTTTTTTATTTTTATACTTTGAAAGCCTGCGTATAGCGCAGTTCCTCCACCATCAATTACGTATGCTGATTTATTAATAATTTCATTTGATAGCTCTCTTATAAATTTGTTTGGATTGACATACTTATCTTTTCTTGGCTCATACCAATTTAAATTTTTATATTTACTATACCAATCAAAATTCTTTCTTTTTATTAGGTTTTTTACATTTTTAAAAAAAATATTTGCATCTAGGTTTAATTTAAGGTCAAAATTCACATTTAGGTTTTTAAGTTGATTTCTATCTATGTTAATTATTATTTTTTTTGCTTGTGGTGCATAATTTTTGTACAAAGTAGTTGTTTGTGGTATTGGCAAATGATTTCCTAAACAAATAATTAAATCTGAATTAAATATAGCTTTATTCGAACCTCTTAAGCCACTCATTCCAATTATTCCAAGATTTTCTTTGAATGCTGTTTCAAATAAATCTATGCTATTCCAGGTCAGTACAAATGGAATTTTTTTTTGCGAAAAAAATTTTTTCAGTTCATTATTTTTTATTTTTGAGTTCTTAACACCAGACCCAATTACAAAAATTGGTTTTTTTGAATTGTTAATTAAATTAATTGTTTCTTTTATTTTTTTTGTAGATCCAGTAAAATTGTCTGGCTTAACTTGTGCTATTTTATTTTTATCAATTAGAGTATCTTGCCACTGTATTTCTAGCGCCAAATCTAACCATACTGGACCTGGTCTACCCGATTTAGCTATTTTGATTGCTTTGTTAAATTCATTGTAAACAATCTTTTTATCATTAATAAATTTAGTATATTTTGTTATTGGTTTTACAATATCACAAATGTTTACCTCTTGAGTACCAACTTGTCGAACTTTTTTATTATAAGATGTATGTTCAGACCTAGCTTGACCACTTATAAAAATTACAGGAACAGAATCTTGCCAAGCAGATAATAATCCAGTGAGTGCATTTGTAGTTCCTGGTCCTGTAGTAACTACAGCACATCCCAAATCATTATTTGATTTTGCATTTGATACTGCTGCAAGTGCTGCACTTTCCTCATGATGTGTAAATGTAATTTCAATTTTATTTTTAATTAGAGAGTCAAAAATATGAACTACCGCTCCTCCTTGTAAGCCAAATGCATGATTAACATTATTTTTTTTTAATATTTTTGCTATAAGATCAGTTATTTTCATTCTAAATTTTTATATAAATCAACACATATTAAATAAATTTACACAATTCTGTTAATTCTTTATTAATAAAATAAAATTAGTTTTTACAACAAGATATATATTAGTAAGTCAAAGATGGCACAATTATAATTTTAGCTCCCTTTTTTTCAGCTATAGATATTAGTTTTCTCGTTGATAGTGATGATGCCGTTGAAGAAATAATAATTATAGCATTTTTTAAATTAGTTTTTTTTAGACTTTTAATTTTAGAATTAATGTTAGGAAAATACTTATTTATTTTCCTTTTATCATCATCCAATATGTTATCAGTTTCATTGAGCAAATTATCCAATTGATAATTTAATATAGGCAACATCAGTCCTGCACCTACAGCGTATACTTTATATTTTTTTGTTTTATATTTTTTAATAATATTAATTATATTTTTAAGAAATTTCTTATAAGTTTCATATTTTTCGGCTAAAATTATATTATTTTGTTTTGTTTTGATTAGTTTTACTTTTTTTTTTAATTTAAAGTAAATCATTAGAGATCCGTAATGTTGTTCATTGTAATCATAGTCAATTATTGACAAATTTTTTTTTGATAAAACTTTTTGTATCGAATTTAATGAAAATAGATTGAAGTGTTGATGATGTAATTGATCAAAAGCGTATCTATCAATTAAGCTTTCTGAACTAGGGAATTGAAAAAAATATTTTGTATTATAATCTCCAAATTTGATGATATTTGATAAAAATTTTTCTGGTTCTGCTACATGTTCCAAAGTTTGACTACAAAGAACAATTTCAGGTTTGAAATTAATTTCATTTAATTTAATATTTTCTAAAAAATCTTTAATACATTTTATAAATTTTAGCTGTTTATTTTGTTTGACACATGGATCTATAGCAATTGCATTTGAAGTATAATTTTTAAATTTTTGCAATAAATAGAGATCATTAGCACCTATTTCAATTACTTTATTTCTTTTTTGGTTCAAATTTTTTTTTATAAATTCTAAGAAAATATTATTTGAAAGTATGTTTGAATATGATTTTGAGGAGTTCAAATAATTTTTATTATAAAAATTTGTAACATCATATTGGTAACTTAGAAAAATATGATTACAGTATTTACAAAAATTTATTTGCTGATCAAAAGCAGCTTTTTTTTTATATGGTTTATTTAAATATATTTCTGATATTGGAAATTTTTTAAAACTTATTTTATTTTCCGATTTGATTTTGCTATCGCAAATTGTGCATTTTTTAATTAAACTATATTTCATGTAATATTAATTTAAATAATTATATTTATAAGTCTATTGTTTTGTAAAAGTTATTTGTAATTCTTATAATTATATATACAAGAAACACTCAGAAATATATTTTTTAAAATTAAAATAAAATGAAAATTAGTTTATTTAATAAAGTAGCCCTAATTACAGGTGGAGCCACTGGAATTGGCAAAGGTATTGCTAAAGCTTTATCAGACTCTGGAGCAACAGTAATCATAACATCTAGAAATAAAAAAAACATAAATGATACGCTAAAAATTTTAAATAATAGTAGTTTTGGTTACAATATAGATTTGTCCAAATCTAAAAATATAGAAATATTATATAAAAAAATAAAAAAAAAGTTTAAAAGAGTAGATATTTTAGTGAATAATATAGGTCACACTTTAAATATTAAAAATCCTTTTGCAAACGTTACAGAATGGAAAAAAGTAATGGATTTAAATTTTTTTACAAGTGTTGATGTAACTAATAAATTTATTAAAGACATGAAAAAAAAAAATTGGGGTAGAATTATAAATATAACCTCAATAGCTGGAATTGAGATAAGTGGACCATCAACTTTTAACGCCTCAAAAGCAGCACTCACAGCTTATACTAGAAGTGTTGGAAGACAATTGGCTATTGAAAAAAGAAATGTTGTGATGACAGCAGTTGCCCCTGGAGTAATACCGACTGAAAAGGGTCATTGGAATAAAAATAATTTAAAATCAAAACATGCAAAATATTATCTAAAACACAGAACTGCTCTTGGAAGATTTGGAACGATTGATGAATTAACCGGTATTATAGTTTTTTTATGCTCAGATAAAGCTTCTTTTTTTCATGGATCAATTATTCAGCCTGATGGAGGTCAATCCAGACAATATATGTCTTTTAATTATTTATAATTGATTTTAATTAAATGAGTAATTTTAATAATAAAAATTTTTTAGATCTTCTTGATTATACAAAAAAAAACTTTTTTAAAAAATTAGGAACCAGAAGCTCAAAAAACTTAGAAAATAAATTCAAAGATTACTATTTATCAAAAATTAATGAAAAAAAAATTAATATTAAATTTGACAAAAATAAAGAAATAATTTTTCCATTTAAAAAAATGGGATTAAAAAATACTGCAGACTTATTTGGTTATTATGAACATTTAAATTTTTTATTATATAAAATTAAAAAAAAAAAATATAGAAAGAGAGCTGCCGACATAGGTTCAAATTTAGGACTTCATTCTCTAATTATGTCAATTTTTGGATATAGCGTGGATAGTTATGAACCTGACCCAGAACATTATAAGATTCAAAAAAAAATATTAAAAATTAATAAATGCAAAAATATAAAATTATTTAATAAAGGCGTTTATAGTAAGAATTGTAAAAAGGATTTTATAAGAGTACTAGACAATCCATTTGCAAATTTCGTATATGGTGAAAAAAAGGGTTACGGAAAAATGGAGAAAATTAAAATAAGCTTAATTGATATAAAAGATATTATTAAAAATTATGATTTAGTAAAAATAGATGCTGAAGGATCAGAGGCAAAAATTATTACAAATATTGGTAAAAACAATTTATTAAATACAGACTTTATTGTTGAAGTTTCGGGTGAAAAAAATGCAAGAAATATTTTTAACTATTGTAAAAAAAATAATGTCAATATTTTTTCTCATAAAAATAAATGGAAAAAAGTTGATAAACTAGAAAAAATGCCATTCCATCATTCTCAGGGATTAATAATAATTTCAAAAAATAAAAATTATTTTCATGAATTAATTTAAATGATTTTTATAGAGATTATAATATTCTTCCCTTTCACGGAGATACTTAATGCTTTTATTTAATTGTTTTTTTGAAAAATTATTTAATAAGATTAAAGCCCATCTTAGATAAATTATTGGCATTAAAAATAATATTCTTTTTTTTATCAATCTTTTTTTTTTTAAAAATAAAATTTTATCAATACAGGATAGAAAAAGTTTTTTTTTAATTAGATAATTAGGTTGTAAGAAAAAAACAGAATATAACTTAGCAGGGTCGTCTAAACCTGAATACTCAAAGTCAATGAAAATTATACTTTTACTAAAAATAATATTTTCAAAATGAAAGTCACAGGGAGACAATATAACTTGATTATTTTCAAAAAGATGATTATTTTTAAAATAATTCTTTTTTTTAAGAATTGTAAAATTACTTTCAATTTGATTAATTAATTTTCTAAATTTTGAATTTTTTTCGTATTCCAAACTTTTTTTTTTAAATTTTATTCTATTTTCGAGTTCTTTTTTATAATCAGCAATATTTTCAGAATAATCTTTGGCATATTTAAATTTTTCTTTAGAATAATTTAGTTTATTTATTATTTTAATAAATTTGAAAACATTTAAAATTATTTTTTTAGTAACAACTTTTTTTTTTACATTTTTGTAAAACTTATATTTTATTAATTTTCTTTTATTAGAGGTGCTTACAATTTGAGCAATATTTTTTGTATTATTTTTATTCAAAAAGTTATGAAATTTCAGTTCTTTTTCAAAATTATTGCGAAATTTTTTTACAAAAATAGATTTATCTTTAAGTGTAAAACATTCATTATTTTTTCCACTAAAATTTTTCTTTTCAGCTAATTTTTTTTTGAAAAAAATTATTAGCTCATTCCAATTACTAAAATTTTTAAAATTTTTAGTACCTTTTTCACTAAAAAATAGTCCCTCAGTATCATTTGGAAATTTTTTGTCAGACAATACTTTTTCCAAATCGTCTATAAAAAAA
>MDTG01002053.1_pt1 | contig 22701 bp, 23 predicted proteins | sample 811421 | NCBI WGS metagenome assembly MDTG01 (sample SAMN05326645, study PRJNA326480) | marine metagenome | isolation source: seawater | place: Pacific Ocean: South East | collected 2011
AAATTGTTGAAGACCACCAATATAATTTTTCATTAAATTTGATATTGTATTTTGCTTACTAAAAAAAACATTTTTATTATTTTTTTTGTTAAGCAGAGATTGATGTAAATGCAAAGAACTTCCTGGCTGGTTCTCCATTGGTTTTGCCATAAAAGTTGCATATAATTTGTGTTTGATAGCAGCTTGTCTAAGAGTTCTTTTAAAAAGAAAAACTTGGTCAGCTAATTCAAGAGGATCACCATGTTGAAAATTAATTTCCATTTGAGCAGATCCACTCTCGTGATTTATTGTATCTATTTCAATATTTTGTTGCTCACAATAATTATAAACATCTTCAAATAAGTTATCAAATTCATTTACTGCATCTATTCCAAAAGCCTGCTTTCCTGATTCTACTCTCCCAGATTGACCAATAGGCACTTCAAGAGGATAATCAGAATCTGGATTTGGTTTAACTAAATAGAATTCAACTTCTGGAGAAACAACTGGTTGAAAATCTAAATCTTCAAATAATTTAATGATTTTTTTCAGTACAGATCTGCTTGAATTAATTACAGTTGTACCATTAAGGTTTACAGCATCACATATTACTTGAGCAGTTGGATCATCATACCAAGGTACACTTCTAATAGTATTAAAATCTGGTCTTAAAATTACATCAATGTCTGTAGGATTATATACATCAAGTGGAAGTTCACTATCTTCAGTTGCATAACCTCCTGAAATTGTTTGAATAAATATTGACTGAGGTAATCTATGACTATCATCTTTTTGACCTTGAATAAACTTATCTGTAGGTAATATTTTACCTCGGGCAATACCACCTAGATCTGGAACCAAGCATTCTACCTCAGTTATAGAATTTTCTTTTAGCCATTGTTCAATGTTTTCATTCATAAATATTCAAATTTTTTATATAAAAAAAGTAATTATTCTTTAGAGAAGAGATGTATTTAACAATATTCACATATTTTTTATGATCTTTAACAAAAAAAATACTTATGAACAACATGATAATGAAATAGGTAGTTATTATAAGCACTCAATTAAACCCTTCAGAACTAAAAATTTCTTAGATAATAATATTAATATTGATGTTTGTGTAGTTGGTGGTGGATTAACAGGTATTTCAAGTGCATTAAATCTCGCTAAAAAAGGATATTCTGTAGTCTTATGTGAATCCCGTTTAATCGGTTGGGGTGCATCAGGAAGAAATGGAGGACAACTAGGAGTAGGCATGAGAAAAGATCAGCCTTACATTGAAAAAAAACTTGGTTTTGATTATGCAAATTCATTATGGAAATTAGGACTTGAGTCAGTAGAAGAAGCATTAAATTTGATCTCGGAATACAATATTGAATGTAATTTAACCCAAGGTATCGTTAATGCAGGTTGTTTTAAAAATGACTACAAGTATTTTGAAGAAGAAATTTATCATTTAGAAAAATATTATAATTATAAAAAAATTAAGCTTTTGAAAAAACAAGATATTCAAGAAGAAATAAATACCAATATATATGAGTCAGGAATTATCAATTATGGAAGTTATCATATTAATCCTTTAAAATTTTTACTTGGATTGGCAAACGAATTAACAAAATTAAATGTCAAGATTTTTGAAAATACTCCTATTACAAAAATTGAGAATAAAAAAGATTATATTTTTTCATATTCTAATAATAAGAAAATAAAATCAAATTATGTAGTTGTGGCATGTAATGGATATATAGATAAATTGTTAGGCGGTATTAAAAATAAGATTATGCCAATTAATAATTATATGATTGCAACAGAACCTTTGGGTGAAGAAAAAGCAAGAAAAATCATAAAAAATAATTATGCTGTATGTGATACTAGATTTATAATTGATTATTATAGATTTTCTGAAGATTGGCGCTTAATCTTTGGCGGAGGAGAAACTTATACTTCAAATTTTTCAAATCAATCTGAAAATTTTGTAAAAAAAAGAATGCATCAAGTATTTCCTATTTTAAAAAATAGTAAAATCGAATTTTCATGGGGAGGCACATTAGCTATTACAGTTAATAGATTGCCTTACTTTGGCACATTATTTAATAATAAATTATTATATGCACTTGGATATTCAGGGCATGGTTTAGCTTTAAGCACTTTATCAGGCAAATTAATATCAGAAAAGATTGAAGGAAAAGAAGAGAGATTTGATCTATTTTCTAATATTAAACATATTTTTATTCCTGGAGGTAATTTTTTTAGAAGACCAATATATTCATCAGCTATTTTCTACTATAAAATCAGAGATTTGATTAATAAATACAACTAGTTTAAATCAAAAATTTTTCCTGGATTAAAAATATTTTTTGGATCTAGCGTTTTTTTAATTTTTTTCATTAATAGTAATTCATTTTTATCTTTATATTTTAATAAACTTCTTTTTTTAATCATGCCTATCCCATGTTCTGCACTGAAACTTCCTTCATATTTATAAACAAGATCATTTACTATTTCATATATTTTATTTCTATATTTGTTAAAATTATCAGAATAATTGATTGGTTCAATAATATTAAAATGAATATTGCCATCTCCAAGATGACCAAAAGAATATATTCTTGAATTTGATACTAATTCATTAATTTTTGCAGAAGCTTCATTTGTAAAATCATCCATATTATTTAAAGGAATAGATATATCATTAGTTATGTAATTACCCTCTAATTTATAAGCTTCAACTAAATCATCTCTAAATTTCCACATATCCTTTTCTTGCTGAATTGAGTAAGGAATAATAATATCTTCAAATAAATGATTTAATTTGTTAATTTTTTCTTCAAACATTTTTTGAAATAAATTTTTGTTTTCATACAGAGAAAATTTACACATTAAGAAGCTTTCATAATCTTTGTTAAAAAATTTTTTATTTAAAAAACCATGTTTTATAGTTAAATTTATTGCAATTTTTGGAATAATTTCAGCACTTTCTATTTTTGAATTAAAAATTCTTGAGAGTTTTTTAAAAAAAATAATTGTATCTTTTGATTCTTTGAAACTAAACATACAGTGAAAATAATCTTCTGGTTTTGGATAAATTTTTAAAAGTGCTTTAGTAATAATACCTAAAGTTCCTTCGGATCCACAAAATATGTTTTTAATGTCATATCCTGTGTTATTTTTTTTATTAGTTGAAATAGTATTAATTAAACTTCCATCAGCTAAAACTACTTCTAAACCTTGAATATTTTCTCTAATGCTACCATATTTTAAGGCATTTATTCCGCCGGCATTAGTTCCAATGTTGCCTCCAATTTGACAACTTCCAGAAGAAGACAATCCCAAAGGAAAGTAAAAATTGTTTTTTTCAACAAATTTTTTTAAATTATCAAGTATTACTCCAGGTTCTACAGCGACTAACAAATTATCTTTATCAAGTGAAATAATTTTATTTATTTTTTTAAAATTTAAAATTATTTCATAGTCATCTTGAGATGGCACTGAAGCTCCCGTTAAACTAGTGTTACCAGCTTGAGGAACTATTTTAATATTTCTTTTGTTACAAAATTTAACAATTTTTATTATTTCACTTTTATTTTTAGGAAATATAACACATATGGATTTATAATTATAAAATCCTCTCCAATCTTTATTATATATTTCTAGCTCATTTTCATCAAAAATTATATTTTTTGAATTAACAATTTTTTCTAATTCTTTTATAATTTTTTCTTTTTTCACTTTTTATACGATGCTCTTTTTAATCGATCATTAATTGTTTTACCTAAATCTTGAGAGGGAATGGGAGCTACTGCAATTCCTTTGCAGAGTTTATTATTATCTATTAAATAAAGAAAATTAAAAAAATTCTTACTTGCTTCTTTTAAGCTTCCTTTTGAACTTAAATTATATTCACAAATATTAGATTTCATATTATTTTTTCCAAAATTTAGTAGCCCCTCATTCTTTAATACTTTTGTCACATTTATTCTTATTGGTAAATTAGGAGCATAATGTTTCTTTTGATTTCCAGGAGAAACTTTTTGATTAAGATTCTTTATTTCAATATCTTTGTTAGGAATTTTCCTTCTTATTTCTTCTATGGAAATACTACCCAATCTTAATATTAAAATTTTATTTTTTGAAGTCTTAACAACAGTTGACTCAAGACCCAAAAGACTTTTGCCTCCATTAATTATTAAAGTATTATCTTTTAATTTTTTTGAAATGTGATTTGTCTGAGTTGGTGATATTTTTGTAGAAATATTTGCGCTTGGTGCAGCTATCGGAAAGTTAACTGATTTTAATATATTTATAGCTATTTTATTTTTTGGTATCCGACAACCTATATAATTTAAGTTATTTGAAACAGATGCATGAATTTTACACTTTTTTCTTTTTTTTAGAATTATAGTTAGAGGACCTGGACAAAATTTTTTTATAATTTCATTATCTAGACTATTAATTTCAAAATTTTCCTTAATTTCCTTTATGTTTTTAAAATGACATATAAGTGGATTTTCTAAGGGTCTTTTTTTGAGATTATAAATTTTTTTTATAGCTCTTAAATTTGTAGCATCCCCTCCCAAACCATACACGGTTTCAGTAGGAAAAATAACCAAATTTCCATCTTCAAGTCTTTTTTTAGCTAAATTTATAATTTTTTGCATATATTTTATTAAAATTAGTTTTATTTATATAGACATAAATTTGTTAATAACTTAATTTTTTTATTACTTTTTATTATGGGAAAAATCATATCATTTGCAAATCAAAAAGGTGGCTCAGGTAAAACTACTTTATCAGCTAATTTAGCAGTTTTATGGGCTAATAGCGATTATAGAGTTGCAGTTATTGATGCTGATAGTCAACAAAGTCTAACTTATTGGCTTGAAGCGAGAAAAAAATATTATGGAGAAGAGCCAACAGGTATAGATCAATATGTTTTTGATATTAGAAACTTATCTGAAGAGGTTAAAAAAATAAAAAGAAAATATGACTTTATAGTAATTGATAGTCCTCCATCAATAACTTTTGAAACAGTACAGATTGTTAAGACCTCAGATTTAATATTTGTACCTGTGCAACCATCGCCTTTAGATTTAATGGCTACTATTCCATTTTTAAATTTAGCTAAACAAGAAAGAAAAAAACCAACTGTTATTTTAAATCGAGTTATGCCTAGAGCTAAATTAACAGAAGCTATGATAATGAGATTGAGATATGCTGGAGCAAAAATTGCTAGATCAAGAATTTCAGGAAAAATTGTATATGCTGAAACTTTTTCAGTTGGTAGAGGAGTCGTAGACATTAGTGTAACTTCGGATGCCTCTAAAGAAATTATAAATTTAGGTAATGAAATTTTAAGAAGTTTTTAATATCACAAATATAAAAAATGAAAAATATAACCACAGTTATACTTGCAGCTGGTAAAAGTAGTCGATTCAAACATAAACAGTCTAAAATTTTTCAAGATCTTTGTGGGCTTTCTATAATAGAACACGTTTTTAATATAGCAAGGAGAGTTTCAAAAAGTAAAGTTGTATTTGTTTGCAATGAAGATAACATAAAAGATTTAAAAAAAAAATTTCAAGGTTGTAAATTTGTTATACAAAAAAAATATAACGGCACAGCTGAAGCAGTTTTATCTGCGAAAAAATATTTAAAAAATACAAACGTCTTGATTCTGTTTGGTGACGTACCCTTAATAAGTTTATCAAGTATAAAAAGATTAATAAATGATTTTAAAAAGAATAAAAATCGAGGATCTTTAATTGCCTTTAGAACTAAAGAACCTTTTGGTTATGGTAGATTAAAAATAAAAGGAAAATATGTTACAAAAATAATAGAAGAAATAAATACAAATACAGAAGAAAAAAATATTAATTTATGTAATTCAGGTGTTATGCTTTGCAATTCTAAAATCCTTTTTAATAATTTAAAAAGAATTGCAATTAATAAAATTAAGAAAGAAAAATATCTTCCAGATATTGTAGATATACTTTATAAAAATAATACAAGTTTTACCTATGTTCTTGGACACGAAGATGAAATGCATGGAGTTAATACAATAGAAGATTTAATTCGTATTGACAAAATTTTTCAAAATAAAATTAAAAAAGATATAATTAAAAAAGGAATAATTATTTATCAACCTGAGACTGTAAGATTTTCTTTTGATACTATTATTAAGAAAGGAACTATTATTGAATCTCATGTTATATTTAAAACTGGTGTAAATATAAAAGAAAATGTAATTATTAAAAGTCATTCAGTTATTGAAAAGTGCAATATTTCTGAAAACTCTTCAATTGGCCCAAGTGCTAGAATTAGACCTTACACAAAAATTGGTAAAAATGTTAGAATAGGAAATTATGTGGAAGTCAAAAATTCAACAATAGGTAATTTTTGTTCAATTAACCATTTATCATATATTGGAGATAGTATTTTAGGCAAAAATGTAAATGTTGGAGCAGGTTCAATTACATGTAATTTTGATGGAAAGAAAAAAAATAAAACAAAAATTGGAGATAATGTTTTTATTGGATCAAATAGTTCATTAGTAGCACCTTTAGAAATTGCAAAGAATGTAACGATTGGTGCAGGAAGTGTAATAACTGATAATATTCCTGCTAATAGCCTAGCTTTAGAGCGTTCTAAAACAAAAATCCTTAAAAAACCAAGAAAAAAATAATTATATTGAGCTTGTTTCAAGATTCCATAAAGTTTATTAGGCATTCTAAATTTAAAAGGCTTTTATAAAATGACAGATAAATGGAAACCTAATTCATGGAGAAGCAAACCTGCAAAACATTTGCCGGTTTACCCAGATATAGATAAATTAAATTCCTCATGTGAAAAATTAAATAATTTCCCTCCACTTGTTTTTGCAGGAGAATCTAGAGATTTATTAAAGCAACTAGGTGAAGTAGCTAATGGTAAAGCTTTTTTATTACAAGGAGGCGATTGTGCTGAAAGTTTTGCTGACTTTAATCCAAATAACATAAGAGATTCTTTTAAAGTAATGCTTCAAATGGCTGTTGTTTTAACATTTGGAGCTTCATGCCCTGTAGTAAAAGTTGGAAGAATGGCAGGCCAATTTGCTAAACCAAGATCGCTAGATAATGAAATAATTAATCAAGTAGAATTAGAATCTTATAAAGGTGACATCATAAATGGAATAGATTTTGATAAAAAATCTAGAACACCTGATCCACAAAGATTAATACAAGCTTATAATCAATCAGCAGCATCCTTAAACTTATTAAGAGCTTTTGCTAAAGGAGGTTTTGCAAATTTAAAAAAAGTTCATCAGTGGAATGTAAATTTTGCTGAAGACAACCATTCACGAAAAAAATTTGAAGAAATGGCTAATAGAATTAATGAATGCATAACTTTTATGGAAGCTTGTGGCATTAATGAAATAAATGTTCCACAAATGAATGAAACTGATTTCTACACAAGTCACGAAGCTCTTCTACTTCCTTATGAAGAAGCTTTAACAAGAATAGATAGCACAACCGGTAAATGGTATGATGTTTCTGCCCATATGTTATGGGTTGGTGATAGAACTAGACAACTAGATGGAGCGCATATAGAATTTGTAAAAGGAATTCAAAATCCTATTGGATTAAAAGTTGGTCCAAAAACTGATATTAATGAATTGTTAAAAATAATAGATATTATTAATCCTGAAAATATTCCTGGAAGAATAACTTTGATTTGCAGAATGGGTTCTGATAAAATTTCTAAAATTTTACCAAATATTATTTCACAAATTAAAAAAACTGATAAAATTGTTGTGTGGGCTTGCGATCCTATGCATGGAAATACAATTAAGGCTTCTTCAGGCTACAAAACTAGACCTTTAAAAAATATTTTTTCAGAAATTGAACAATTTTTCAAAATTCATAGATCTGAAGGCACATATCCAGGGGGTATACATTTAGAAATGACAGGTCAAGATGTAACAGAATGTATTGGGGGAGTTAAAGAGGTGACTGAAGATGATTTAAAAAGCAGATATCACACATATTGTGATCCAAGATTAAATGCTTCACAATCACTTGAATTAGCTTTTCTTTTATCAGATTTTTTGAAAGAAGAACGAATTAGATCTCAGCAGTCTTCAAATCTATAAAAATAAGACTATATTAAAAATATGTTAGCAAATGATAGAATAGAACATATTTCTAATTGGATTTACAATTATGCTACTACAAGCGCTTCTAAACCTTTTAATTTAGTGATTGGAATTTCTGGTGGAATTGACTCAGCTGTAACTAGTACCTTATGCGCTAAAGCAAAGTTAAAAACAATATTGGTTTCAATGCCCATTAAACAAAATAAAGATCAACATTCACTAAGTCTTGAGCATATTGAATGGCTTAAATCTAATTTTGAAAATGTAGAAAGTTATATTATAAATTTAGATAGTTTATTTGAAATTTTTCAAAAAAATATGTATCATTTTAACTCTGATTTAGCTTATGCTAATTCTCGCTCTAGATTAAGAATGGTTACTCTTTATCAAATTGCTCAATCACAAAATGCCCTTGTTGTTGGAACTGGAAACAAAGTTGAAGATTTTGGTATAGGTTTTTATACAAAATATGGTGATGGGGGAGTAGATATTTCACCTATTGCAGATTGTACAAAATCTGAAGTATGGGAGATGGGAGAAATATTAGGAATTTCTAAAAAAATAATTGAAGCAGATCCAACTGATGGTCTGTGGGACGATAGTAGAAATGATGAAGAACAAATCGGATTAACTTATAAACAAATTGAAGATGCTATGAATAATTCTCAAAGTAAATATTTTAAAAAATATAATGAAATAAGAAAACCCAATCTACATAAAATGAATCCAATTCCAATTTGCAAATTAAAAAAAGAAAATGAAAAATAAATCACGTTTCGCACCTAGCCCTTCAGGATTATTACATGTTGGAAATGCAAGATCTGCAGTTTTAAATTGGGCTTATATTGAAAATTTAGGTGGAGATTTTATTTTAAGAATAGATGATACTGATAAAGAAAGAAGTAAAAAAGATTATGAAATAAAAATTAAAGAAGATTTAAAATGGTTAGGTATAGAATGGAAAAAAACTTTCAATCAATCAGATAATGATAAAATATATAGTCAAAAAATTGAATATTTAAAAAAAAATGGTAAAATTTATCCATGCTTTGAGACTCCTGATGAATTATCTCTCAAAAAAAAATCACAACTTTCATCAGGAAGACCACCAATTTATGATAGAAGTAGTTTAAAACTATCAAAAAATGAGATTGAAAATTTTATTAAATCCGGAATAAAACCTCATTGGCGTTTAAGATTGGAAGAAAAAAAAATTGAATGGGAAGATATTATCAAAGGTAAAGTAATTTTTGACAGTAAAAATTTAAGTGATCCAATTTTGATAAGAGAAGATGGAACTTTATTATACCACTTACCTTCAGTTATTGATGATATAAATGAAGAAATAACTCATATTATTAGAGGCGAAGATCACATTACTAATACCGCTTACCATATTCAATTGTTTGAAGCATTTAATGTTCCAATACCTAAATTTGGTCATCATCCATTTTTAATTGACAATGAAGGCAAAGGATTTGCTAAAAGATTAAATAGCTTATCTATTAGAAAAATTAAGGAAGAGGGTTATGAAAATTTAACTTTATTAAATTATTTATTAAGTATTGGAACAAGTAAAAATTTAAGTAAAGAAATTAATATTAATGAATTAATTAAATCATTTGATATTAATACTATATCATCTTCTCCACCAAAATTTTCTTTAGATGTTTTAAAGTCTTTAAATAAAGAAATTATTCAAAATTATAATTTTGAAGATGTTAGAAAAAAATTTTTAAATTTAGGTACAGATAATATTCAGCTTAATTTTTGGGAATTTGTAAAATATAATATTAATTTTTTTTCCGAAAGTTTGGAATGGTTAGAAATTATAAATGATACTAGCTCTTATAAAAATGAAAATGATAATTTTTTAAAAGAAGCTGCAATGTTACTACCTGAGCATCCTTATGATCTAAATACTTGGGAAAGTTGGACAAATTTGATAAGCCAAAAAACTGGTAAAAAAGGTAAAGAACTTTTTATGCCTTTAAGAAAAGCATTAACTGGAAAAGATAAAGGTCCTGAGCTAAAATATCTACTTCCCTTATTATCAAAGGAAACTATTTTAAAAAAACTAGGAATTAATAGTTAATTTTTAAGGTTAATTTTAAATCTTCTCGACATTAAATACCTTTTCATTTAGCAGGCCTAAAATAATGGAAAATAAGATTTATTTATTTGATACTACATTAAGAGATGGTCAACAGACTACTGGAGTAAATTTTTCAGTAAGTGACAAAATGATAATTCTTAATGCTTTAGATGATTTAGGAATTGATTATATTGAAGGAGGTTGGCCAGGAGCTAATCCCACTGATGATGAATTTTTTAATAGAGATATAAAGTTAAAAAACTCTATTTTTACTTCTTTTGGCATGACAAGGAGACCTAATAAAAGTGCTGCAAATGATCCTGGTTTGAATAATCTTATAAATTCTAAATCTGCATGCGTGTGTATTGTTGGAAAGTCATCATCTTTTCAGGTTAAAGAAGCCTTATCAATTTCTAATGAAGAAAATTTATCAATGATTACTGATAGTATTTCAGAAATAGTAAAAAAAAACAAAGAGGCAATTTTTGATGCAGAACATTTTTTTGATGGTTATAAATTTGATAAATCATATTCAATAAAATGTTTAGAAGCAGCTTATAAAGCAGGCGCTAGATGGATAGTTCTATGTGATACAAATGGAGGAACTTTACCTAAAGAAATTTTTAAAATTGTATCAGAAATAATTAAAATTATTCCTGGTTCAAATTTAGGTATTCACGCGCATAATGACACTGAAAATGCAGTAGCTAATTCTTTAGCAGCAATTGAAGCTGGTGTACGTCATGTGCAGGGAACTATTAATGGTTTGGGTGAAAGATGTGGTAATACAAATTTAATTTCTTTAATTCCAACACTTGAACTTAAAACAAAATTTGTAACAAATATAAATGAGGATAAATTAAAGTCTTTAACAAAATTATCACGCCTTTTAGATGAATTATTAAATGTATCTTCTAAAAAACAAAGTCCATATGTTGGTGAATACGCATTTTCTCATAAAGGAGGCTTGCACGCTTCAGCAGTTGAAAAAAATCCTTCAACATATGAACACATTGACCCAGAAGTTGTTGGAAATAGTAGAAATGTAATTATTTCTGATCAAGCAGGAAAGTCAAATTTATTAAATCAATTAAAAAAAATGTCTATTGATCTATCAGATGATAAATTAAATGATATTTTAAGAATAATTAAAGAAAAAGAGTCAGAAGGCTTTTCATATGATACTGCTTTAGCTAGTTTTGAATTGCTAGTTAGAAAAGAATTAGGCCAAATCAAAGATTTTTACTCATTACAAAAATTTAGAGTAACTGATGAAAGAAGATGGAATGCTAAAGGTCAATTAATTACTGAGTCAGAGGCCACAATTAACGTTTTTGTATCTAATGAAGAAAAAATGACAGTTGGTGTTGGAAACGGACCAGTAAATGCAATAGATAGCGCTTTAAGAAAAGCTCTAATAAATTCTTATCCGAGTATTGATAACTTAAAATTAACAGATTTTAAAGTGATGATACTTTCTGCTGATAAAGGTACTGGTGCGATAACAAGAGTTTTAATAGAGTCAACTGATGAGTCTAATAAACATTGGACAACAATTGGTGTTTCTTCAAATATTATTGATGCTTCCTATAATGCTATTTATGATAGTATTACTTACAAATTGTTTCATGACACGAACTCTGTCAGTAAATAAACCATCGATTATTCTTGTAAGACCTCAGCTACCAGAAAATATAGGTATGGTTGCTAGAGCAATGGATAATTTTGGTTTAAATAAATTAATTTTAGTTTCTCCTAGAGAAAAATGGCCAAACAAAATCTCCATAAAATCTTCAGCTAATTCTCACAAAATAATAAAAGGAGTTAAAATATATAAGAATTTAAAATCTGTTTTAGGCAATTTTGATTTAGTTATAGCAACATCAAATAGAAAAAGATTTTTAAACAAACCGAGTATAAAAAACTTTGAGAATATATTTGATATTTTCCCAAAAAATAAAAGAATATGTATCATGTTTGGTCCTGAAAATTCAGGACTCTCAAATGAAGATTTAATATTAGCTGATTTTATATTTAATATACAAACCTCAAATACAAATAACTCTTTGAATCTTTCTCATGCCGTATTATTATTTGCATATAAATGGAGTGAATTTTTTCTTTTTAAAAAAAATTCTTCTAAAAATAGTAAATCTTTTAATAACATAGCTAATAAAAAAGATTTTATTTACTTTATGGATTTTTTAAAAGAAGAACTCAAAGATGTGGGCTTTCTATACCCTGAGCATAAGAGCAAAAGTATGTTTAACAATATTCAGTCAATGTTTTTAAGATCTGCTTTGAGCAAAGTTGAAATTCAAACCTTATGGGGGATGGTAAAAAAGCTAAGAAAATCATAATATTATTATGGAATTGACATAAACTAATTAATCAATATAACCCCCAAAATATCAAATATGACAAAAAGAATTGCTGCAAAATATAAAATTGACCGTAGACTGGGATGCAATCTATGGGGCAGACCAAAAAGTCCTTTTAACAAAAGAAATACCAAACCTGGTCAACATGGTGCAGCCGGTCAAAGAAGAAAATTATCTGACTACGGTAATCAGCTTTTTGCAAAACAAAAATTAAGATTTTATTATGGAGATTTAACTGAAAAACAATTTAGAAGAATTTACAAGAAGGCATCAGTTATTAGAGGTGATACAAGCGCAATATTAATTGAATTACTTGAAAGAAGACTTGATGCAATTGTTTATAGAATGAAATTTGTTCCAACAATTTTTGCTGCTAGACAATTAGTAAATCATGGGCATGTTAAGGTTAATAATCAAAGAGTTAATATTCCTTCTTATACAGTTAAAGATGGAGATGAGATTTCTTTAAAGGATAAAAGTAAACAAATAGCAATTGTTCAAGATTCAATTACATCACAAGAAAGAGAAATTCCAGAATATATAGAAGTAGATACAAAAGAATTTAAAGGTAGATTTTTACGCGCTCCATTAATTCATGATGTTCCTTATCCTGTAACAATGGAACCTAATTTAGTAATTGAGTATTACTCTCGATAGATTTTCTTTCTTCTTTAAAAAAATCAAATATAAATATAATTACTGCAATCCATATTATTATAAAAGAAAACAATTTATGCAAATTTAGTTTTTCATTTAATATAAAAATTGAAGTTATGAAGTGAAAAGAGGGAGCTAAATAAAATAGAACTCCTGCAAAACCAAGTGGAATGAATTTTAACCCTCTATTAAAAAAAAACAAAGGAAATATTGTCACTAAGCCTGCAAGTATTAAAAAATATGAAGTTGAAGTTGAGTGGTTTAAGAAAAAACCTGATCCATCTAAATTTAAATAAATTAAATAAGGGGTTACAAATAAGGTTATAATTAAAGATTCATATAATAGACCAATTTCAGAAGAAACATTAACTTGTTTTCTTAAAAATCCATAAACTCCCCATGTTGTTCCAATCAAAATAGCTATAAAAGGAAAACTATTAAGACTTATAATCAAATATATAATGGCAGATAACATTAAAAATATAGAAATTATTTTAAGTAATGATAATTTTTCATTTAAAAAAAAATATCCCAAGGCAATACTTATCATTGGTGTTATAAAGTAACCCATTGAAGCATCTTGAACTCTATTAATACTTACAGCTAGAATAAACCCAGTCCAATTGATTGAGATTAAAAATGCAGTTATTGTTAAGATGAGTAATTTTTTATAAGATTTAAATATTAAAAAAAACTCATTTTTTTTTTTAAAAATTGATAAAAAAATTATTAAAAATAAAAATGACCATAAACCTCGATGTGATGCTACTTCTATTGGTGGTATAAATTTTATTTCGTTAAAAATTAAAGGTTGAGGCATGCCCCAAAATAAAGAGGCGATTGAGGTATAAAATATACCTTTGTATAATGAATTAGAGGACAAGTTTACGAAGGACTAATTTTAATACCTTTATTATTAAGTAGTTCCTGAAGTTCACCATTTTCATACATTTCTTTAACAATATCACAGCCACCAATAAATTCTTCTTTTACATACAATTGAGGGATTGTTGGCCAATTAGAGAATTTTTTTATTCCTTCTCTCATTTCATTACTGTCAAGAACGTTCACTGAACTAAATTTTATTCCAAGATTTGTTAATATTTGAACAGTTGCAGCTGAAAATCCACACATAGGAAATACAGGTGTTCCTTTCATAAATAATACTATTTCATTATTTTTAATTTCATTTTTTATATTTTCAGTTACATCTATTGATTTTTCTTCATTCATTATAATTACTCCGACTTAGTTTTTAGCATTAAAGCATGTAATTCATTACCCATTTTTCCCTGAAGTGAATTATATACCATTTGGTGTTGTTCAATTCTGCTCTTTCCTTGAAAAGATTTTGAAATAATTGTTGCACTATAGTGATCACCATCACCTCGAAGATCTTCAATTAAAACATCAGCATCAGGAATTGATTCTTTAATTAACTTTTCAATAGCATTTCTATCCATGGGCATAATAATAGTAGAATAGTTTATTTTATCAAAAAAGAAAAGAGTTATAATTATATAAATTATTTAAATTTGTTTTTAAAAATCCAATCAATTTTTTCTAATTCATTATGATTTAGTATCTTATTTATTTCATTTTGATTTAAATATTTTTTTATTTCTTTATTTTTTTTAATTAAATCACTAAAAGATCCCTTCTTATTCCATGCTCTAATAGCAGTTGTTTGCACGACTTCATAAGCCTTTTGTCTTCCTAATCCTTTTTTAATTAATTCAAGTAATAGATTTTGACTTTTGTGCATACCTCCAAAAATATTTATATTTTCATTCATTTTTTTTGGATATATGATTAATTTTTTTACAACTTCAGTTAGTCTCTCTAAGGCAAAATCAGTAGCAATAGAAATATCTGGAGCTAAAATTCTTTCAACACTTGAATGACTAATATCTCTTTCGTGCCATAAAGATATATTTTCCATACTAGGTATAACGCCACTTCTAATATATCGTGAGAGTCCAGTGAGATTTTCACTTAATATTGGATTTCTTTTATGAGGCATAGCAGATGATCCTTTTTGATATTTTTTATCAAAATATTCTTCTACTTCTAGAACTTCTGATTTTTGAAGATGTCTAATTTCAATTGCCAATCTTTCTATTGAAGAAGCTAAAATTCCTAATGTAGCAAAATATATAGCATGTCTGTCTCTTGGTATAATTTGTGTTGCAATATTTTCAGTTTTTAAGTTTAATTTTTGAGCAACATATTTTTCAACTCTAGGATCAATTGAATTATATGTTCCAACAGGACCAGATATAGAACAAATTGAAATTTCTTTTTTTGCGTTTTCTAGTCTTTCAAGATTACGTTTAAATTCAAAATAAAAAGATGCCATTTTTAAACCAAAAGTAATGGGTTCCGCATGTATTCCATGACTTCTTCCAATCATGATAGTTTTTTTATGTGAAATAGATTTTTGTTTTAAAGCACTTATTAATTTTTTTAATTGATCATTTATAATATTTATAGACTCTTTTAATTGAATAGAAAAACTAGTATCAATTACATCACTTGATGTAACACCATAATGAAAGTACTTTGAATTTTTACCTATATAACTACTAACATTATTAATATATGCAACAAAATCGTGTTTTGTTTTTTTTTCAATTTTATAAATCTCTTTGGTATTAAATTTAGATTTTTTTCTAATGTCTTTTGCAGCTTCTTCAGGTATTTTTCCCAATGCAGCTAATTTTTCAGCTATTAAGCATTCTATTTCTGTCCAAATTATAAATTTATTTTTATCTGACCAAATTTTTTCAATTAAGGGGCGATTATATCTAGGTATCATTTTTCTTTTATATAGGATTTATTGGAAAATCGGAATTATTATGAGATAAAGTAAAAATTTCATTACCACTCTCAGTAATTCCAATTGTATGTTCAAACTGCGCAGACAGAGATTTATCTTTAGTTACTGCAGTCCATCCATCATTTAGTATTTTAATTTTCCAGTCACCAATATTTATCATCGGTTCTATAGTAAATAACATACCTGGTTCAAGTTTCGGCCCAGTTCCAAGTTCTCCAAAATGCAAAACACTAGGTGGTAAATGAAATTCCTTTCCTATTCCGTGCCCACAAAAATCTCTAACTACAGAATAATTTTTTTCTTCAGCATATTTTTGAATTTCAAATCCTATATCACCTAAATTTTTACCAGGTAAAGCATTCTTAATTCCAATTAAAAGACATTCATATGTAGTTTCAAGAAATGAATATATCTTTTTATTAGTTTGTCCTGCAACAAACATTCTTGAAGTGTCACCATACCAACCATTTAAAATTACTGTAACATCAATATTAACAATATCTCCCTCTTCGAGGATCTTTTTTTCACTAGGAATACCATGACAAACAACATGGTTTACTGATGTACAAATAGATTTCGGGAATCCTTTATAGTTTAAAGGAGCAGGTATTGCATTGTTATCTAAAATCATTTCGTGACAAAAATCATTAATTTGCTGGGTTGAAATACCTGGATTGATAATATCTTTTAGCTGATCTAGAATATTAGCAGCAAGTGCCCCAGCTTTTCTCATACCCTCAAAATCTGATAAATTATGTAATGGTATTTCTCTATTTTGCATTTGTTATATTAATTAACACTAATATATCAATAGATTAAAAAGATAAGCAAAAAATTATTTAATATAAAGTATTAATTGTTTAGAGTGCTTTTTTATGAGTATTTTTAAAGCAGGAATTATAGTGATAGGCGATGAGATTTTATCAGGAAGAACTCAAGACACTAATTCTAATTTTATAGCTAAAAAACTTACTGAATCTGGTATTCTTTTAGAAGAAGTTAAAATTATTCATGATAAAAAAGAAATAATAAAAAAAAATATTTTAGAATTTCATAAAAAATATACCTATGTTTTTACTACAGGGGGAATAGGTCCAACTCATGATGATATAACTTCTGAGAGTATTGCTGAAGCCTTTAATTTAGAATATTGCTTTCATAAAAAAGCTTACAAAATTTTAAAAGATTATTATCCTGAAGGTGAATTTAATGAAGGTAGAAAAAAAATGGCTAAAATGCCAAAAAATGCAAAATTAATTTTAAATCCCTTAACTGTTGCTCCTGGATTCATAGTTAAAAATATTTATGTCTTGCCAGGTGTTCCTGAGATAATGAAAAAAATGTTTTTAATTTTATTAGAGGATTTAAAAAAAGGTACACCAAAAAAACAGCTAACTCTTAATACAAATCTTTATGAAAGTTCATTTGCAAAAGAACTTGAAATAATTCAAAATAATTTCCCAGATTGCTCTATTGGTAGTTATCCTTTTTTTAATTATATTTCTAAAACTGGTGGTGTAAATATAGTTGTTTCATCTTGGTATTTAGATAATCTTGATGAAGTAGTTGAAGAAATTCAAAAAATGATTTCATTATTAGGTGGAAAAAGTTCTATAGTTTGATAAATGCTTAATTTAATGGCCTCGTGGTGGAATGGTAGACACAAAGGACTTAAAATCCTTGCCCTTTTGGGAGTGCCGGTTCAAGTCCGGCCGAGGCTACCAAAAAAATTATAAATGAATATTATTTGTATATGATTAGGTTTGTTACATTAGGAACAAATGATTTAAAAAGAAGTTCTAATTTTTATGATGAAATTTTAAAGATAATAGATATTATTAGAGTTGAAGAAGAAGATGATCGCTATGTTGGCTATGCTAAAGAAAAAACAGATAAGTTAGCATATTTTTATATTATGACTCCATTTAATAAAGACAAGGCATCAATTGGAAATGGAACAATGATTTCATTTGATGCTCAAAAACCTGAAAAGGTTATTGAAATTCATAAAAAAGCTATAGAACTTGGCGCAACTAATGAAGGAGATCCTGGCCCAAGACATGGTGAAAATTATTATGCATATTTTAGAGATTTAGATGGAAATAAAATTTGTGCATTTACTGAAAATTAAATTTTAAGAATAAAATTGTTCTTTTAAAATTCTTTCTTCAATAGAATAATTACTATCAAAAAGAATTTTACATGAGTTCTTTGTGGATGATTTAATTTTAACATTTTTTATATCTCTAAATTCACTATTATCAGCAGTAACACTAGCTGGTCTATTTTTAAAATCTAAGACTTTAAAATCAATTTTAGTATTTTGTTTAAGCAAAGCACCCCTCCATCTTCTTGGTCTAAAAGTACTTATAGGCGTTAATGCTAAAAGATTTGAGTCCATAGGAATAATGCTACCATGAGCTGATAGATTATATGCCGTACTTCCTGCTGCAGTTGAAACTAAAACTCCATCACAAATTACTTCTTTCATTCTTTCTATTTTATTAATTTTGATATTTATTTTTGCTGCCAAATGTGTTTGTCTCATGATAGCAACTTCATTATAGGCAATAGATTTAAAAGTTTTATTTTTACTATTTGTTGCATTCATTTCTAAAGGATATAAAACCGTTTCTTTAGATAACTCTATAATTTTTTTTAATTTTGAAATGTTTCTTAGTTTTAAATTCATTAAAAATCCTAATGATCCATAATTTATTCCAAAAAAAGGTTTATTTAATTCATTAAAATCATGTAAATTTTTTAATAAAAAACCATCTCCACCTATTGGAATTATAATATCGGCTTTTTCAACACTAAATTGCCCAAACTTCTTAACAAAGTTTTTTTTGGCTAGTTTAGACTCTTTAGTATTAGAAGCATTAAAAAAAAATTTCATTATCCCCCAGTTACATTCATATGTCTTTGCATATAAGGCTTTACATTTGGTTCAATCATAAAGTCATGTTTTTTAGGCTTGATTTGCATAGCGTTCTGAATTTTTTGTTTAATATATTCGTCACTAAAATCTTTTCTTAATATTTTTCTAAAGTCAACAAAATCATTTTGTCCTAAACAGGTAAATAATTTTCCAGTGCTTGAAATTCTTACTCTATTACAACTTGCACAAAAATTATTTGACAGGGGGGTGATAAAACCAACGTTAATAGAAAGTTTTTTACTTGAATAATAAATTGCTGGCCCACCAGTATTTTTATTAGTTTTAACAAAATTAAATTTTTTATTTAATTTTTCAAAAACTTTATCTAAAGGAATGAATTGAAATTCCCTGCTAATATCTGTTTCATCCATTGGCATTACTTCAATAAAAGTAATATCAATATTCATTTGATTTGCCCAAATGATAAGATTTTCTAATTCATTTTCATTAATATCTTTGAGGGCAACTGTATTAATCTTTAATTTTAAATCATTTTGTAAAGCTTTTTTTATACCTGAAATAACTTTATCCAAATTTCCAAATCTTGTGATTTCTTTATATTTTTTAAAATCAATTGTATCAAGAGAGACATTAATTCTTTTTACACCATTAATTTTAAGATCATAAGCATAATTTTCAAGCAGACTTCCATTTGTCGTTAGGGTTATTTCCTTAAGATTTGTTTTTTCCTTCTTTTTATTTAGTTGAGAAATTAATTTAATTATATCTTTTCTTACCAGCGGTTCCCCACCTGTTAATCTAATTTTTTCAACCCCCAATTCAATAAAGTTATCGCATAATCTTTCAATTTCTTCTAAAGATAAAATTTCATTCTTTGGAAGGAAGTTCATTTTTTCTTTCATACAGTAAACACATCTTAAATCACATCTATCAGTAACTGAAACTCTTAAATAATTTATTTTTCTGCTAAATTGATCAAATAAAGTATTCATATATTAATAATTTCTAAACTTATTTCATTTGAATTAATAACTTTTTTTCCAACATTTTCAAAATTTACAGTTATAATGCTATTTATTGAGGATTGAATTTGCCCAATGCCCCAATCCATATTATTTTTATTAACAACATAAGTGCCAGGAACCAGCTCTGATTTTATCTCTAAATTCATAAATAATAGAAAAAGTATTATATCTTAAAAAAAAAAATTTTTATTATTTAGTTTATTTTTTTTTCTTGCTTTTCGTGCATCTCCTGAGCTTCTAAACTTAGTGTAGCTACAGGTCTAGCTTCAAGTCTTTTTAAACCGATAGGTTCACCAGTTTCTTCACAATATCCATAACTTCCGTCATCTATTCTCTTTAAAGCTGCATCTATTTTGTTTATCAGTTTTCTTTCTCTATCTCTTGTTCTTAACTCTATAGACCTCTCAATCTCCTCTGTTGCTCTATCTGTAAGATCTGGTTTAGCAGTATTTTCTTCGTTTTGAAGATTTGCTAACGTTTGCGATGACTCTTTTAGTAATCCATTTTTCCAGTCTAATAATTTCAAACGAAAATATTCTTTCATTTTTGCATTCATGAATTTTTCTTTTTTTGAGGGTTTATAATTTTTACTAATTTTTGCCATTTTAGATTTTGTCGAATTATCAAAAGAATTTATTATTTCAAGAAATTTTGTTTTTATTTTTTTTTATTTAATTAAAAAAAAAAATCTATATTTTTCAATTAGTTATTATATTTTTTAAATAAGAACAAAAATAGAACTTTTCAAATAAGAACAAAACGTGTACAAAAAATCATAATTTGCAAGAATCTGATTAAAAAAATAGGAACAAAGGAGATTTTTAATGACCCAAACTAAATTCAAGGTAATTGATAATAATAATATGGATAAGGAAAATAGGAACAAATCACTAGAAGCAGCCGTTAGTTTAATTGAGAAAAATCATGGAAAAGGTTCTATTATGAAACTTGGTGCAAAAACTAATGTTGAAATAGAATCTGTTTCTACAGGTTCATTAAGCTTAGACATAGCTTTAGGAATTGGTGGTGTCCCAAAAGGTAGGATAGTTGAAATATATGGTCCAGAAAGTTCCGGTAAAACTACACTAGCTACTCATATAGTTGCTGAATCTCAAAAGTTAGGTGGAAATTGTGCTTTTATAGATGCGGAACATGCTCTTGATCCTATATACGCAAAAAAACTTGGAGTAAATTTAGAGGAGTTATTAATATCTCAACCTGATACTGGTGAACAGGGACTTGAGATTGCTGATTCTTTGATCAAATCTGGAGGTATAGATGTTTTGGTAATTGACTCTGTTGCAGCTTTAGTCCCGAGAGCTGAACTAGAAGGCGATATGGGAGACTCTCTACCCGGATTACAAGCAAGATTAATGAGCCAAGCATTAAGAAAATTAACAAGTTCAATATCTCAATCTAATACATTAGTTGTTTTCATAAATCAGTTAAGAATGAAGATAGGTGTTATGTTTGGTAGTCCTGAAACTACTACGGGTGGAAATGCACTAAAATTTTATTCATCTGTTAGATTGGATATAAGACGAATAGGCGCCATTAAGGATAAAGATGAAATAATTGGCAATCAAACAAGAGTTAAGGTTGTTAAAAATAAAGTTGCTCCTCCATTCAAAGTAGTAGAATTTGATATAATGTACGGAGAAGGTATATCAAAATTAGGAGAATTAGTAGATCTAGGGGTTAAAGCAGAAATTATTGATAAATCAGGTTCTTGGTTTTCTTATAAAGATCAAAAAATTGGCCAAGGAAGAGAAAATGTTAAGACATTTTTAAAGGATAATCCAAATATCTCTAAAGAAATAGAAAATAAAATCCTAGAAAATGCTGGTATTGTTGAGAAAGCTATGATGGAAGGTGAAGCTGAAGACAAAGAAAAAAAAGAAGCAAAAATAGAAGAGTAATAAAATAATTTAAATTAAGTAAAAAAAGGGGTCTAGAACCCCTTTTTTTTGTATTAGACATAATAAAAATCAAGTTATAATAGATCTTCATGAAATCCAATGAAATTAGAGCAACATTTTTAAATTATTTTAAGAAAAATGGGCATGAAATTATTCATTCAAGCCCTCTTGTCCCTCATAATGACCCAACACTTATGTTTGCAAATTCTGGAATGGTTCAGTTTAAAAATATTTTTACTGGCAAAGAAAAACGAAATTATAATAGAGCTGTGACTTCTCAAAAATGTGTAAGAGCAGGTGGAAAACACAATGATTTAGAAAATGTTGGTTATACTGCTAGACATCATACATTTTTTGAAATGTTGGGTAATTTTTCTTTTGGTGATTATTTCAAAGATAATGCAATAGAATTTGCTTGGAATTTAATTACTAAAGAATTTGGGATAGATCAAAAGAAGTTACTAGTTACAGTTTTTAGTGAAGATGAAACTTCATATAATTTGTGGAAAAAAATTGCAGGATTAAATGATAAGAAAATAATAAAAATTAACACTTCTGATAATTTTTGGTCTATGGGCGATACTGGTCCATGCGGCCCTTGTTCTGAGATTTTTTATGATCATGGTGAAAAATATCCTGGAGGACCTCCGGGTAGTAAGGATGAAGACGGTGATAGATTCATAGAAATTTGGAATTTAGTTTTTATGCAATTTGAACAGATTAACTCATCAGAAAGAGTTAATTTACCAAAACCATCAATTGATACTGGT
>MDTG01067459.1_pt1 | contig 22698 bp, 20 predicted proteins | sample 811421 | NCBI WGS metagenome assembly MDTG01 (sample SAMN05326645, study PRJNA326480) | marine metagenome | isolation source: seawater | place: Pacific Ocean: South East | collected 2011
AACAAAAAACGCATGGCAAACCCCACTGGGAGCAAGGCTAAATAGAGGAAACGAAGCCTACTTTTTTGTAGAGCAAAAAACAGTCTTTAGTTAGTTTCCTGGGTTAGCTGCTTGAGCTTAAGTGAGAATTTAAGCCTAGATAAATGACTTCTTAAATGACAGAACCCGGCTTACAGACTATCTGGCAATAACCCCCACAATAATGTTCTATTTTTGTACTTTTAAGATAAAAGTAAAGTATTGACTATTTCATTAAAACCCATACTATCCCAAATAATCCCAATATGGAGGGTGATTTGGATAAATTATTAATAAACAAGGTTTTTAAAAATAATGTTTTTATCAAGTTTCGAAAACAAGTTAGACAAAAAAGGGAGGGTTTCAGTGCCAGCTACTTTTAGATCTCATTTAAATTCTATGGGTTACAATGGTTTTATTAGTTATCCGTCTTTTAATCATTCGGCCTTAGAAGCTTGTTCTCAAGATAGAATTGAAAAATTATCAAACACTATAGATTCTCTTAATCCATTCGAAGAAAAAAGAGATTTTTTTGCCACATCAATTTTATCAGAAAGTGTCAATTTACAATTCGATACAGAAGGAAGAGTGACTTTTACCAAAAAATTATTAGATCATGCTAAAATTAAAAACAATATTTTATTTGTTGGTCTTGGAAAAACATTTCAAATATGGGATCCAAAAATATTCGAAAAATTCAAAGTAGTAGCTAGAAAAAAAGCTTTTCAAAATAGATCAAACTTAAAATGGGAAAATAAAAACAAAAGGGAGGAAGCATGAGTATAAATATTGGCGGAGGAGAGATAAGAGAATTAAAACCTAGGATTTTAGTTTTGGGAATTGGAGGTGCAGGAGGAAATGCAGTAAACGCAATGATAGATGCTGGAATGCAAGGTGTAGAATTTGTTGCAATAAATACTGATGCACAAGATTTAAAAATGAGTAAAGCTGATTGTAAAATTCAAATTGGAATGAATTTAACTAAAGGACTCGGAGCTGGAGCTAAACACGATATAGGTCAAGCTGCAGCAGATGAGTCATTGAATGAAATTGTTAGCTTTTTACAAGGAAGCAATATGGTTTTCATTACTGCAGGTATGGGCGGTGGCACAGGAACAGGAGCTGCTCATGTTATTGCAAGAGCTGCAAAAGAATTAAATATTTTAACTGTTGGAGTGACAACTCTTCCATTTTCATATGAAGGACCAAAAAGAATGAGAAGAGCTATGGCAGGTCTCGAGGAACTTAAAAAACATTTGGATACTGTAATAGTCGTTCCAAATCAAAATCTTTTTAAAATAGCTAGTGAAACTACAACTTTTAAAAATGCATTTACATTGTCTAACGATGTTTTAAAGCATGGTGTTCAAAGTGTTACAGATTTAATGGTTAGACCTGGAATGATAAATCTTGACTTTGCAGATGTCGAAACAGTGATGAGTTCAATGGGTAAAGCAATGATGGGTACTGGAGAAGCCGAAGGAGAAAACAGAGCTATGGCCGCAACTGAGATGGCATTAAACAATCCTTTAATTGACGACTACTCTTTGAAAGGTGCAAAAGGTTTATTAGTCAATATTACTGGAGGAGAAGATCTTACGTTGTTTGAAGTAGAAGAGTCAGTTAATAAAATTAGAGCAGAGGTAGACCCTGAAGCGGAACTTATTTTTGGAGCGATTGAAGATACTAATTTAAAAGGTAAAATGAGAGTATCTATTGTAGCAACTGCTTTAGACGGTCATCAAACTGAATCAAAAACTGTTTTAAACATGGTAAATAGAATTCATAGTAGAAATACTAGTAATTCTGACAATCTATTCTCAAAAACTACCCATATTGAAAACAATACCTTTAACTCAATAAGTGGAGCAACTGCTTTAAAACTTGACGAACAATTTGAAACCGAGCAGAGCAAAGAGAAGGAAACTGAAGTGGAAACAAACCAAGAAGTATCTTCCGGAATATCAATGGAGAATGCAACCTATATTGAAAATAACATAGACCAGGTCGAACTTAACAACCACGAGATTAATCAAGAACCAATTGTTTCAGACGAAAGTATTGAAGAAGAGTACACTCCTCAACTCTTTTCAGATGAAAATGTTCTTGAAAACAAACAAGAGGACGAGCCAGCAGAAAATGAGAAACTCTTTGAAAATGAAAATGAAGAAGAAGATTTTGAAATTCCTGCATTTTTAAGACGCCAAAAGTTTTAATGCTATATAAAAAAAACAATGAAAGCTCTCAATTCATCACTGGAATTTTCCCATTTTCCAGTGATGTTGAAAGAAGTTGTCAGTCTCTGTTCTCCAAAATTAGGTGGTAATTTTGTCGATTGCACTTTCGGCGGTGGAGGATATTCAAAAGAACTATTAAAGTTTAAAAATACAAATATCATAGCAATCGATAGAGACAAACTAGTCGCAAAGAAAGCTGAAAAAATTAAGAATAAATTTAGAGATAGGTTTTCCTTTTTTTTAGAAAAATTCAGCAATATAGATAAAATTTTAGATAAAAAAAAAGTTGATGCAATAATTTTTGATTTAGGCGTTTCCTCATTTCAATTACTAGATATGTCAAGAGGGTTTTCATTTAAGTCTAAAGAAAATCTAGATATGTCAATGGGTTTATCAAGTTTGTCGGCTAAAGAAATTTTGAATAATTATGACGAAGACCATTTAAAATCAATTTTAAAAGTTTTTGGTGAAGAAAAAGAAGCATCAAAAATTGTAAAAAATATCATTAAGACAAGACAATTAAAAAAAATTTCAAAAGTTTCTGATTTAGTAGAAATTATTGAAAAAAGTAAAAAGAAAAACTACAAAAGTAAGATAAATATTTGTACTAAAACTTTTCAAGCTCTTAGGATATTCGTTAATAAAGAAGTTACTGAGCTCATCGAGGGAATGGTTAAAGCTACTCAATTTATAAAACCAGGAGGCAAAATTATTATTATCAGCTTTCATTCTATAGAGGATAAAATTATAAAATTTTATTTTAAAAATTATGCTAAAAATCAATCAAATCCATCAAGATATTTTCCAGAGTCTTCTAAAAAGAAAACAATTTTTTTTGATGATTATAGAAATAATATTATAAAACCAACAAAAAAAGAAATTTCAATCAACCCTCCATCAAGATCTGCGAAATTAAGATACGCTATAAGAAATAATGAAAATTTTGAATATCCTCACGATCTTATAAAAAAATTTAAAAAATATTTAGATTTGGAAAGTAAAAATGATCAATAAAAAAATATTTTTAACTCTTCTAATATTCTCCTTTTTCATGATTTTAATTTCTGTTGTAAAAACTCAAACAAGAATGATTGAGAAAAGAATTGCAGTTTATGAAAAAGATATTTCATCGATAAAAAACAATTTACATGAGGCTCAGTTAGACTTTTTTTATCTTTCGTCACCCAGCTATATATCAAAAAAAATAGATGAATTTAGCGAGGAAGAATACTCTACAATTAAATATTCAAATATTTATCTAAGCTTAGATCAATTTTTAAGTCAGCAATCAAAAACCACAAAAAAATTTAATAATGAAAAGAAAAATAAAGAAAAATAAAAAATTAAACTTAAATCAAAAAAGTTTTTATTTTGAGGATTATTTAGAGACCAATCAAAAACAAAAAAAAATTAAAAAATCTCTTATCTCAGAAGATAGGATCTATCTTACTTTTTTTTTCTTTTTTTCGTTAATTCTTATTTTCGCAATGAAAATTACTTTTGTTTCATTACAAGAGCCAAAGTTTCTGTACATCAAAAAACATAATAATACCTTCCTACCTTTAAGAAGAGATATTGTTGATAGAAATGGAGTTCTAATTTCTAGAAATATAAAAACTTATCATGCAGCAATAAAACCAAATTTAATAAAGAACAAAGAAAAATTCTTGATAAATATTAAGATAAACTTTCCTGAAATATCTCAAGAAAGATTAAAAGATAATTTATCAAAAAAAAAATATTTTTATTTAAAAAAAAGGTTGACCGAAAATGAAAAAAACCGGCTTTGGTCTATGGGAGAAAAGGGTATCGAATTTGAACCCTTTCAAGCTAGAATATACCCTCAGGCAAATCTTTATAGTCATATTTTAGGGCAGATAGATAACGATAATTATGGAGTTTCAGGATTTGAAAAATATTTTGATAAAAAATTAAAAAACTTAGAAAAAATTGATAAACCGATAATTTTAAGTTTGGATACAAACATTCAATATATAGTTAAAAAAGAACTTGAGCGTTCCCTGGTTGATTTTAAGGCACTGGGTGCAGCAGGATTGCTAATGAACGCGCAGACAGGAGAAATATTGTCTTTAGTATCTTTACCGGACTACAATATCAATTTAAGAGAAAATATAAAAGGACACGAATTTACTAACAAAATTACCAAAGGAATTTTTGAATTAGGCTCAGTTTTTAAAACGTTTACAGTTGCTTTAGCAATTGAGTCAAAACTATTTGAACCAGATACAAATATAAATAATATTGATAATAATATTAAATGTTCAAAATATCAAATTTCTGATATTAAAAAATTTCCTACAACTATGTCCGTTGAAGACATTCTTATTCGATCTTCTAATATTGGAACATTAAAAATTGCAAGAAAAATTGGAGAAGAAAAATATAAAAAATTTTTAATTGATCTAAAAATTCTATCAACGCCAAAATTAGAGTTAGATGAAATAGGTTCTCCACTCAATTTTAAATGGAATAAATGTAAACTTGAAACAGTATCCTACGGACATGGTATCACAACAACTCCCTTACAAGCAGCAGCAGCGTATGCCGCTATAACTAACGGAGGGTATATAATAAAACCTAGCTTAATCAAGAAACCAAAAATTACTCCTTTTTCAAAAAACGATCAGATAATATCTTCTGAAACTAGTAAAAAAATAAATAAAATTTTAAGAAAAGTTGTTACCGATGATAAAGGAACCGCAAGTCAAGCTGATATTTTTGGATATGATGTTGGAGGAAAAACTGGAACATCTCAAAAGTACAACCAAAAAAATAAAAATATTAATACTTTCATTTCATCTTTTCCGAGTAAAAAACCTCAATATATTTTACTAGTAATGTTAGATGATCCAAAACCAGCACCTCATATTGTTTATAATTATAGAGGTACTAAAGTAAAAGTTAATAGAAATGAGGCAGGATGGAACTCTGTTTATGTTGCGGGCAAAATAATAGAAAAAATTGGACCTATTTTAGCCATAAATAATGAAGAGGTTTACAGCAATTATGTTGTTAAAAAACCTAATTAGAACTTCATCTAATAAAACAAATAATGTTGAGATTTTAGATTTAGCTTTAGATAGTAGAAAAGTTAAAAAAGGCAGTTTGTTTTTTGCATTGAAAGGTTCAAAAACAGATGGAAAAAAGTTCATAAAACAAGCTATTGAAAAAGGAGCAGCTGCAATAGTTTGTTCATCAAACGTAAAAATTAGAAGCAATAAGGTACCAATAATTAAAGTTTATAATGTGAGAGAAATTTTATCGTATTCTTGCCAAAAGTTTTTTAAATATAAACCAAAAAATATCATAGCCGTAACAGGAACTAATGGAAAAAGTTCAGTAGCAGATTTTTTTAGACAACTTTTATTTTTAAATAATTATTCTACAGCGTCTATTGGAACACTAGGTATAATAAAAAAAAATAAAACAATAAAAGGATCACTTACTAGCCCTGATATTATCACACTACATAAAGAACTTTCAAAAATGAAAAAAGAAAAAATAGACAACGTCATCTTGGAGGCATCTAGTCACGGTTTAGACCAAGGAAGACTCGGAGGTATTATATTTAAGGCAGGAATATTTACAAATTTTAGCCAGGATCATTTAGATTATCATAAAACTATGAGCAAGTATTTTAATTCTAAAATGATACTATTTTCAAAATTATTAAAAAGAAACAGCTTTATAATTACCGATGAGGATATAAAAGAATTCAATAAAATAAATAGAATTTCAAAAAAAAATAAAATTAAACTAATAACAATTCAAAAAAAAGAAAATAAAAGTTTGGCAGATGGAACAAAGTTGATTGGAGAATTTCAAAAAAAAAATTTACTTATGTCTATACTAGCAGCAAAATTGTGTGGTTTAAAAGATTACCAAATCAAAAAAAAGATTTGTAAAATTAAAGATGTAAATGGAAGAATTCAGTTAAGTCGGGTTTTAGAAAATAAATCAAAAGTATTTATTGATTATGCTCATACTCCCGATGCCTTAGACAATGTTTTGAGGACACTTAAAAAAAATTTCAAAAAAAATATTACATTAGTTTTCGGCTGTGGTGGCGAAAGAGATAAAGCTAAAAGAAGTTTAATGGCAAAGGTAGCAAATAAATATTGCGATAAAATTTATGTCACTGATGACAATCCAAGAAATGAAAGTCCAAAAAAAATTAGAGAAGATCTTATTAGACACTTAAATAAAAATAAAAGTATCGAGATTGGAAATAGATCTTTGGCAATTCAAACTGCAATTAAAAATTCAGATCCTTATGAAATAATTTTACTAGCTGGTAAAGGTCACGAAGATACCCAAGATTATGGGAATAAGGTTTTAAGAACATCTGACCTTATGATTGTAAAAAAAACAAAAACTAAGACACTTGGTAAAAAAAAATTTCAACTAAACAACATTGTAAACAAAAAAATAATAAACAAAGTGTTAAATAATAAGAAAGATTTTAGATTTACAGGCGTAGAAATTAATTCAAAAACTATTAAAAAAGGAAATTTATTTGTAGCAATTAAAGGTCCAAAAAAAGATGGACATAATTATATCAGGGAGGCCATTAATTTAGGAGCTAACTTTTGTGTTGTTTCAAAAAAAATAAATTCTGTGAATAGCAAAAAAATTATTAAATGTAAAAATACAATTAAATTTTTAAATAAATTTGCTTTAGCTAAAAGAGGGGAAACTTCTGCTAAAATAATCGCAATTACAGGAAGCGCTGGAAAAACGACTGTTAAAACAATTTTGGGAAATATTTTGAATATATTTGCAAAAACTTATTATTCACCGAAATCATTCAACAATCATTTCGGTGTTCCTTACAGTTTATCAAACCTAGAGGCAGACCATGAATACGGAGTGTTCGAGGTTGGAATGAGTAAATCTGGCGAGATTAATACTCTTTCAAAAATTATTAAACCTCATATCGCATTAATAACAAATATTGCTGAAGCACATATTGAAAATTTTAATAATATTGCCGGCATAGCCAAAGCCAAGGGGGAGATTATAAATAATATATCAGAGAACGGTGTTGTAGTTTTAAATAGAGATTGCAAATTTTTTAATTACTTTCAAAATTTGGCAAAAAACAAAAAAATTAAGGTAATTTCTTTTGGAAAATCAAAAAATTCTAATGTCCATTTAATTTCAACAAAAGACACCGAAGGTTCAAAAATTTTAAAAATTAGAGCATTTAATGAAGTGATTTTATTAAAGCTTAAGAGTGTAAATATTTATAATGTATTATCTGTTATAGCCATTCTAAAATATTTAGGTTTACAAATAAAAAAAATACAACAATATTCAAATTTTTTCAGTTCACTTGGCGGCAGAGGAAAAATTTATGAGGTAAAAAGGTATGGTAAAAAATTTCACCTAATTGATGAAAGTTATAATGCAAATCCCCTTTCAGTAAAGAATGCAATAAACAATTTATCAAAGCTTAAAAAAAAGGGCAGCAAAAAGTATCTTTTACTTGGAGATATGTTAGAACTTGGGCATAAGTCAAACCATTTCCACAAAAAATTGTCAAAATTGATTAATAAAACTGATATAAATAAACTTTTCGTTTATGGAGATAAAGTATTTGAAACATACAGATATACAAAAAAAAATAAACGTGGAAACATTCTTCAATACAAGAGTGATTTTGACGAAATCTTTTCAAAGATAATTAAAAAGGATGATTATTTAATGATAAAAGGGTCAAATTCTACAGGTTTAAAAGATATTTCATCTCGAATAAAAAGGAATTTAAATAATGTTATTTAGTTTTTTAGTTTCATTAATAGACTCTTTTAGTTTTCTGAACGTATTTAAATATCTTACCTTTAGAACAGGTCTTTCAGTTGTAACATCTTTAGTCATTGTTTTTATAATAGGAGGTCCACTTATAAGATTATTTTCAAAAAATCAAATTACCGGACCTATAAGACAAGATGGCCCAATTGATCATATAATAAAAAAATCAGGAACTCCTACCATGGGAGGTATAATTATAATAATTGGTATGATTTCTAGCACACTCCTTTGGGCAGATTTGAGTAATATTTTTATTTGGACTTTAATTTTTGTTTCCTTAAGCCTAAGTTTATTAGGTTTTGTAGATGATCTCTTAAAAATAAAATATAAAAATTCAAGAGGTTTAAATTCAAAATTAAAATTTCTAGGACAATTGATTATAGGCTTAATAACTTTGCTTATACTTATTAAATTTTCAAATCATAATTATTTATATAATTTGTACTTTCCTTTTTTAAAAAATCTTATAATACAGATGGGTATATTTTTTATCCCATTTGGTCTGTTTGTTATAATTGGTTCATCGAACGCAGTTAATTTGACAGACGGGTTAGACGGTTTGGCTACAGTGCCAGTTATGTTAGTTGCTCTTTCTTTTACTTTAATCAGCTACGTAGTCGGAAACACAATTTTTTCGGAATATTTGCAACTTCAATACATTCCTGATGTTGGAGAAATTTCAATATTTTGTGGTTCAATTGTTGGATCCTGTTTAGGATTTCTTTGGTATAACGCTCCACCAGCAAAAATATTTATGGGCGATACAGGGTCACTTTCTCTAGGTGGTTCATTGGCAGCAGTGGCAATTATAGTAAAGCACGAAATAGTTTTAGCAATAATAGGAGGGTTATTCGTATTAGAAACTGTTTCGGTAATCATTCAAGTAATATCATTTAAACTTACAGGCAAAAGAGTTTTTAAAATGGCCCCAATTCATCATCACTTTGAAAAAAAAGGTTGGGCAGAATCAACCATAGTAATTAGATTTTGGATAATTTCTATTATTTTGGCATTAATAGGTTTAGCTACTTTAAAATTACGTTAATTAATGATTTCAATTAATACATTACGTAAAAAAACCTTCGCAATATATGGGCTTGGTGTAACAGGAAAATCTGTCATTAATTTTTTTCGAACGAAAAAGATTAAAGAATATGCAGCATGGGATGATATAAAAAGTAAAAGAGATCAGTTTAAAAAAAAAATTAAATAAAGAAAAATTTATTCGATATTTGGAAAATGCTGATTTTATAATTGTAAGCCCTGGTATTAAAATCAACAAATGTCAATTTAGCAAAATTTTATTAAAAAATAATAATAAAATAATTTCTGATCTTGATATTTTTTATTTAGTTAATGAAAAGATAAAGTCCATAGTTATAACTGGCAGTAATGGAAAATCTACTACATGCAAAATTCTAGAGCATTTACTGAAATTAAATAAGACTAGGGTAAAAGTTGGAGGCAATATTGGAAAACCTATACTTAATTTAAAATATAACAAAAAAACTTTTTACATTATTGAAGCTTCCTCATTTCAACTTGAATATTCAAAATTTGTTAGACCAACATATGCTCTGATTTTAAATATCACCAAAGATCATCAAGATTGGCATTTAAGTATGAAAAATTATTCTAATTCAAAATTTAAAATTTTTGCGTTACAACAAAATAACAATTTTGCATTTTTAAGAAGTAAAAGTTTAATTCAAAAGTTTAAAAGAGAAAAATATCCAAGCAAATTAAAGATTGTTAACTTAAGTTCTTATTTAAAAATTAAAAAAGGTTTAAAAAATGAATATTTAAAATTAGATGTAAATGATGAGAATATGTCTTTTGCATATGAGATTGCTAAAATATTTAAAATCAAAAATAATTCATTCCTCCGTTCCTTTAAAAATTTTAAGGGATTAAATCATAGACATGAAATTTTTTTACAAAAGAGGGGCTGCAAGTTTATCAATGACTCCAAAGCTACTAGTTTTGAAGCATCAAAATTTGCATTAAAAAACAATAAGAATATTTATTGGATAGTTGGAGGATTGGCTAAAACAGGTGATAAATTTTATTTAAAAAATGTCAAATCAAATATTAATAAAGTTTTTGTAATTGGAAAAAACATGAGTTTTTTTAAAGGTGAAATAAAAAAACATCTTCCGTTCAAAACCGTAGGTACTATCAAGAAGAGTTTAAAATTTATCTTTAAAGAGTTAAAAAACAAAAATTTAAAAAACAAAACAATTTTATTAAGTCCGGCTGGTGCTTCTTTTGATCAATATAAAAATTTTAATGAGAGAGGTAATGAATTTAAAAGATTAGTAAAACAAAATGTTAACAAATATTTATAAAGAAAAGCTTAATAGTTATTGGAGAAACATTGATAAGAAAATACTTATTAGTTTTACCCTACTTTTTTTGCTAGGTCTTTTTTTTTCATTTTCTTCTACATCTTCACTTGCTGGTGAAAGATTAAACAAGGATTATTATTTCTTTTTTTCTAAGCATTCCGTATTTGTCCTTATGTCCTTATTGGTTATGTTTTTTTTTTCATTTATTGACCTAGAAATCCTTAAAAAATCGATTATCCCACTTTTTATTTTTTTATTTTTAATTTTGTTATTAGTCCCTTTTGTAGGAGTGGAAGTAAAAGGTTCTAAGCGATGGATTAGTCTTTACTTTTTTAGATTACAACCAATTGAACTAATAAAACCTTTTTTTATATTATTAACTGCAAAAATACTCACTTCTAATAAAGAAAAATTTTTAAATACATCTTATTTTTTAAGTTTTTTAATTCTTTGTTCAATAGTAATTTTATTAATAAACCAACCAGATTTAGGACAATCAATACTTTTAATAAGTACGTGGATTACAATTATTTTTATATCAGGGATAAGTATTTTTTATATTCTAAGTTTTTTTGGATTTTCACTAGTAACAATCACTGCATTACTAGTAATCTTTTCAGAAAAGTTTGGTTACATATTAAATAGATTAAAGACATTTGTAGATCCAAGTAAGGGTGATAATTTTCAATCTCAAAAAGCTTTAGATGCCATAAAAGTTGGGGGCCTTAAAGGACAAGGTATGGGAGAAGGTATTTTGAAAGATAGTGTACCGGAAGCACACACAGATTATATAATAGCTATTATTTCAGAGGAATATGGTTCAATAATTTCTATACTTCTGATTTCAATATTTCTTTATATTGTTTTTAGAATTATTAAAATAACGATTTCTGAAAATGATAGTAGTTTAAAATTATCACTTTGCGGCCTATCTACACTACTCATTTTTCAAACATTCATTCACATAGGAGTAAATACAAGTTTATTACCTACAACAGGTATGACACTTCCATTTTTGAGCTACGGTGGTTCATCACTTATTGGAAGTGCTATTTTAGCTGGAGTAATTTTAAACTATACGAAAAAAAGATTTAACGAAAATGACTTATAAAAATAAGATTTTTATAGCAACAGGTGGTACAGGCGGACATGTGTTTCCCGCATATAGTTTAGCTAAATATTTAATAAAGAAGAAATATGAAATTTTTTTGAGTTCAGATTTAAGAGGTTATAAATACTTAAAAAATTATCCTGAATTAAAATTATCAATAATAAACTCTTCAACAATTTTTAATAAAAATTTATTAAATACTTTTTTATCTTTTTTTAAGATAATATTTTCTATTATAAAATCTATTTTTCTATTAATTAAAATACGACCTAAATTAATTTTTGGAATGGGTGGTTACTCTTCCTTCCCGCTTTGCATTTCTGCAAAGATATTAAAAATACCGTTCATAATTTATGAAAATAATTTAATAATTGGAAAAGCAAACAAATATTTATTGCCTTATGCTGAAGCATTATTTGTATCATATTCTTCACTTGAAGGTGTTGATGAAAAATATAAGGGGAAAGTTTTTGAAACTGGAAATATTCTAAGGGAAGAAATTTTAAATTACTCTAAAGAAAAAATGCAAAATTCAAATGAAATAAGCTTTTTAATTTTGGGTGGCAGTCAGGCAGCTAAAATATTTGCAGAAAAGCTTCCTAATATTTTTAAAGATTGTAAAGAGGATAAAATTTCCTTAAAGATTTTTCAACAATGTTTACCTGATCAAGTAGATAAATTAAAAGAAGATTATAAAAACTCTAATATAGTGTCAGAAATATTTAATTTTAAATATAATCTTGTAGATTATTTTTCAAGGATTGATGTCGCAATAACAAGATCAGGATCTTCGATGCTTGCCGAGCTATTAAACTGTAATGTTCCCATAATTTCGATACCATTAAAAACAGCTGCAGATAATCATCAATTAAAAAATGCTAGATACTTTGAAGAAAAAGGTTATGGAATAGTAATTGAAGAAGATAATATAAGAGATTTATATTCATTGATAAAAGCTATTCATAAAGATAAAGACATTTTAAACAACATAAGGTTAAAACAAAAAAATTACTCTAATAAAAAAGTTTTTGAAAAAATTGAAAATTATATAGTCAGATTGTTAAATGAATAAAATTACTCTTGGAAATAAAGAACTTATACATTTTGTGGGAATAGGTGGAATTGGCATGAGTGGTCTAGCACAAATTATGAAAACGATGGGATTTAGTATTCAGGGAAGTGATTTAAATAAAAATAAAAATACTGATAATTGTAAAAAAAACGGAATTAAAATTTTTATAGGTCATAACATTAAAAATATTTCTAATGCAACTATTTTAGTAAAATCTACTGCTATAAAAAAAAATAATGTGGAAATCTTAAGAGCTAAAAATAAAAAATTACCAATTTATGAAAGAGCTGAAATGATGGCTAATATTGTTTCTTTAAAAAAAAATATAATAATTACTGGTTCACACGGGAAAACGACAACTACTTCTTTGGTAGCAAAAATCTTATCAGACGCAAAATTAGATCCAACAATTATTAATGGTGGTGTAATTAATTCTATTAAAAGTAATGCTAAATTTGGAAGAGGTGATTGGACTGTTTTAGAAGCAGACGAGTCTGATGGTAGTTTTCTTAAACTCCCAATAAATTATTCTATTATTACAAATTTGGATAAAGAACATTTAGATTTTTATAAAACTTTTGAAAATTTAAAAAAATCATTTATTAAATTTATAAATAAAACACCTCCGATCGGTAAAGCAATAATTTGTTTAGATGATCAAAATCTAAGAAGTATTTTACCGTCAGTTAAAATTAAAAATATAATTACATATGGATTTAATAAAAATTCGAATTATAAAATTTTTAATACAAAATATAGGGAGCAAGAAACTTTATTTGATATAAAGATAAGCAATTATAGATCAAAAAATAAAATAATTAAAAATATAACTCTTAATCTTATTGGTCAGCACAATGTTCTAAATGCAACTTCAGCCATAGCTATTTGTCTTAACCTAGGTGTAAAAATAAATGATATTAAAAAGTCACTTAAAAATTTTTCAGGTGTTCAGAGAAGATTGACCAAAATATTTACAAAACAAAAAATAGATTTTTATGATGACTATGCACATCATCCAACTGAAATCACATCAGTACTTAATGGCCTAAGAAAAGTTTATAGTAAGAGAAAAATTATTACAGTTTTTCAACCCCATAGATATTCAAGAATTAAAAGCTTAAAAAAAGAATTTGCTTCTAGTTTTTCCAAATCAGACTTAGTAATACTTTGCCCAATTTATTCAGCTGGAGAAAAAAAAGATAGATCTTACAATGATGTTAAATTTGGAAAATTAATTTCAACTCTATCAAAGAATCAAGTAATTTTGATTAAAGATGAACTAGATTTAAGGAAGTTTCTGCAAAAAAATCTTTTAAAAAATGAGATTGTAATTGGTATGGGTGCCGGCACAATTTCAAGTTGGATTAGAAATTTGAAAAATAAAATATGAGCAGTGAAGTAAAAAATTTAGAAAAATTTAAGGTTATTCATTTTAATGAAAATTTATCAAAATATAATTGGTTTAACCTTGGTGGTCCAGCAGAAATTTTTTTTAAACCCCAAGACTTAGATGGTCTAATAAAATTTTAAAAAGAAATAAAAAAATATAACAAAAAAATAAATGTACTCGGCGCTGGTTCAAATACTTTAATTAGAGATGGAGGTTTTGATGGAATAATTATTAAACTTAGCCCAAATTTTTCATATGTAAAAAAGCTGGATGAATATATAATTGAAGCTGGTGCAGCAACTCTTGATAAAAAAATTTCTGACTTTGCCACAGATAATTCACTAAGTGGACTTGAATTTTTATCATGTATTCCTGGGACTATAGGTGGAGGTATAAGAATGAACAGCGGATGTTACGGTGAAGAAATTTCAAATATATTACATTCTATTCAAGTTGTCGATTTTTTTGGCAATGTGAAAGTGTTTAAAAAAGATGAGATTAAATTTCATTACAGAGGAACAGATCTTCCAGAAAATTTAATTATTTTAAGTGTACAACTTATAGGAAAACTATCAAAAAAAGAACAAATTAAACAGAAACAATTAGATTTAATTAATAAAAAAAAAATATCTCAGCCAAATCAAGTTAAAACTTGCGGAAGTACTTTTAAGAATCCAAAAGATAAAAAAGCTTGGCAACTTATTAAAGAGTCAGAGTGTGAAAAATTATCAGTAGGAAATGCCATAATATCGGAAAAACATTGTAATTTTTTCATTAACAATGGAAAAGCAACTTCACTAGAAATTGAAAAGCTTATAGAAGCAGTTAAACAAAAAGTCTTCGAAAAAACTGGTATAAATTTGGAGTTAGAACTAAAAGTTATAGGAAAAAAATAAATTTTAATGAAAAGAAAAAAAACAATTCTTGTTGTTTTGGGAGGTACTTCTAGAGAACGCGAAGTGAGTTTAGATAGTGGTAAAGCATGTATTAAGTCATTGAAAAGATTGGGATACAAGGTACTTACACTGGATCCGGCAAAAAAAATGTTGAACGAAATTGATAAATCAAAAATAGATATTATTTTCAACGCCCTTCACGGCAGAGACGGAGAAGATGGAAATGCTCAAAGTTATTTTGAATACCTGAGAATTCCATATACTCATTCGGGTGTAATATCTTCAATGAATGCAATGGATAAATCAATTTCAAAAAAAATTTTTAAAAAAAAAAGAATAATAACTCCTAAATCTTTCATATTCTCTGATCAGATGTTAAAAAAAAACAAGCTTTATAGTCTTATAAAAAAAAATAAAATTTCTTTTCCGATTGTAGTAAAACCAATCAATGAAGGATCAAGCATAGGTGTTAAAATATGCAAAAATTTAAATAATTTATTCCGATCCATTAAAAAACTTAAAAAAAATTATAGCAGCTTAATCATCGAAAAGTTTATTGCTGGACAAGAAATTCAAGTCGCAGTGATGAATGGAAAGGCAATTGGAGCTATAGAGCTTAGGCCAAAGAGAGGATTTTATGACTATAAAGCAAAATATTTTAAATCTGCGAAAACTACTCATATAATGCCAGCTCCTATAACTAAAAAAAAATACGCCGAGGTTTTAAAAATATCTGAAAAAACACATGCTGCTTTAGGATGCAGAGGAGTGACAAGAAGTGACTTTAAGTTTTATAAGAATAAGTTTTACTTATTGGAGATAAATACCCAACCTGGTATGACCGATCTTTCACTTGTACCGGAAATTGCAAAATTTAAAGGTATTACATTTGACAGGCTTGTGAAAAAAATGATTTTAGATGCAAGTGTTAATAGATGACAAAAACTATTAAATTATTAAGTCTAACCTTTTTCTTAATCATTTTAACAACCTATTCACCTAATAATATTCTGGAAAACAAAAGTATAATTTTTCCAATTAAAAAAATTGAAGTTCAGAATCTTAAGGTATTAGAAAAGAATAAAATAAGAGAAGAACTTAATTATTTATTTGGTACGAGCCTACTTTTTATTCAAAATGAAAATTTACAAGCTTTATTAAAAAAAAACCAATTTATAAAAGGCTTTAAATTAAAAAAAATTTATCCAAATACGATTAAAATTTTTATTGAAGAAAAGAGTCCTGTAGCTATTTATTTTAAAAACAAAAAGAAATTTTTTTTATTTGAAGATGGAACAAATGTAGATTTTAAAAATATCGAGAACTTTAATGATCTTCCGATCGTATATGGAGAAAAAAAAAAATTTAATAGTTTTTACAGTGATTTAAAAAAAATTAAATTTCCAACCGAAAATATAAAAGCCTTTCATTTTTTTGGTATCGAAAGATGGGATATTATATTAAAGAATGAAAGGGTTATTAAGTTACCTTCAAAAAATTATTTAAAAAGTTTAAAGAATTTTTTATTGATCAAAAATAAAAATAGCTTTGAAAAATATGAAATATTTGACTATCGAATTAATGATCAGCTAATATTAAACTAAATTTATGAATATTGACCAACCAAATTTATTTTTAGAAATTAATGGAAAAAACTTTATTTTCCTAGTTGTTAAATATAACCAAGATTTGAATTTTCAAATATTAGATTCCGTAATTGTTAAATCTGAAGGAATTGATAATGGAAAAATTGTAAACATAAAAACATCAAGTGAAATTTTAAAAAAAAATCTTAACGCTATTGAAAAAAAAATAGGCTATACATTTAAAAAAGTCATTTTAGTAAATAATCAAAATAACTATAATTGCATTAATGTTACTGGTTTTAAAAATATCGGAGGGTCACAAATTTCTGAAGATGATATATCTTATATATTAAATGAATTAAAAACACTGGTTCTAGATAGTGAAAAAGATTATTCATTGATACATCTATTTAACTCAAATTATACTTTAGATAATTTAAATTTGAAAAATTTACCAATAGGACTTTTTGGTGATGTTTACAATCATCACCTTACATTTTTTTTACTTTTGAAAAATGATCTAAAAAACTTAAAACAAGTTTTAAATAATTGTCATGTTGAAGTCGAAAGAATAGTTCTTAAGCCATTTGCTGAGGGAATAAATAAAATAATTAATAAAAAAATCAATGAGGATTTTTTTGAGATTAGAATAGGAGAAAAATTCACTTATATTTCCATTTTTAAAAATAAATCACTTATTTATAGCCAAAATTTTTTATTTGGAAGTGAAATAATCAAAAAAGATATTGCTAAGGTATGTTCTTTAAAAAGGGAAACTGTTGATGATATTTTAGAAAAAATAGATTTAAATAATCTATCAGTTGAAAAAAAAGAAGAATATTTAGACAAAAAATTTTTTAAAGAAAATAATTATAGAAAAATAAGTTTAAATATTATTGATGAAATTATTGACTCCAGAGTAGCTGAGTTAATTATGTTAATTTATGGAAAAAACATAAATTTAAATTTTTTAAAGGATGAGATTAAAAAAATATATTTTACTTTTGAGGATAATAAAATTTATAGAAATATCCAAAGTAATATAATTAACAAATTCCCAAACACTAAAGATATCGAGTTTAATTTATTGGACCAAAATGACCAGTTAAATGCCTGTATTGGTTCAGCCATACTTAACGGCAGCGGATGGGAAAGAGAAGCTATACCAATAATTCAAACAAAAAAGTCCTTAATTTCACGAATTTTTTCTACTTTCTTTAATTAATATTATTGTATTTTTTTGAAACATTAGTTGTTTTTAGTGTTTGAACCTTATTTTGTATAAATCTCATATGCATAATTCAAACCAAACAACTATTTCTTGTGAGATTAATTTCGAAGGTGTTGGTTTACATTCAGGCCTAAAATCACAAGTAAAATTGTTACCAGCTAAAGAAAATAGCGGAATTGTTTTTAAAAGAATTGATTTAAAAGATAATAATATTATCGAGGCTAATTTTAAAAACGTTTCTTCAGCTAAACTTTGTACTACTTTATCAAATAGCGAGGGTGCCTCAGTTTCGACTGTTGAACATTTAATGGCTGCTTTTTATATCACAGGAGTTGATAACGTAATTGTTGAGATAGACAATCCAGAAGTTCCTATAATGGATGGTTCTTCAAAAGATTTTATAAAATTAATAAAAAAAAGTGGGCTGAAAAAACAGTTTTCAAAAAGGAAATATTTAAAAATTTTAAAAAAGATAGAATTGAATGTAGATGGTAAAAAAATTTCCATAGAACCCAACAATGAACTGAAGGTAAGTTTTCAACTTTCTTATAAAAATAATATTATCGGTGATCAAAAAAATTCAGTTAGATTTGGTGAGAATGATCTAATTGATATTTATTCTTCAAGAACTTTTTGTCTATTTGAAGATATTGAAAAAATTAAAGAACAAGGTTTTGCAAAAGGGGGTTCTTTAGACAATGCCTTAGTTGTAAAAAATAATGAAATTTTGAACGAAAACGGTTTAAGAAATAAAAATGAATTCGTGAATCATAAAATTTTAGATCTTGCTGGTGATTTTTTACTCTCAGGTTATAGAATATTGGGTGCTGTTAATTGTTTTCAAGGAGGCCACTATTTAAGTAACATTTTTTTAAAAGAAATTTTTAAAGATTCAACAAATTTTATGATAATGGCAGATGAAAATGACTTTATTTCAAAGAAAAAATTTAAAACTTCAATAAATAAGATAGCTGTTAACGCTTAAATATCCCTAATAAATTTACCTGATTAATTTAATTTGATATGAATTGTAAAATGTATCAAAAATTAATTATTTTTTTAATAATAGTAACTCTGACAACTTCATGTATTGGTAAAAAAAAAGATGAAGTTTTAAAACCACCTTTACCAATAGAAAGTTCTTTTTTAATATACGAGGAAGCTTTGGAGGAGTTTTATGGTGGGCAACTTTTTTTGGCTGCAAAAAAATTTGAAGAAGCAGAAACTGTTTTGCCCAAGGTAGAAGACGCAGCTAAAGCTCTGCTAATGTCAAGCTATTGTTATTTCACAATGAATTTTTTAGATGAGGCTGAGATAAATTTAAAAAGATTTTTAAATAAATATCCTGCTGATAAAAATATTTCATACGGAAAATATTTATTAGTTATAGTTTTCTATGAAAGAATTCTAGATGAAAAAAAAGATATTTCTCCGTTGTTAGATACTAAAAATTTAATCGATAACTATTTGGAAGAGTTTCCAAATAATGAATACTCTTTAGATTTAAGTTTTAAAAAAGATCTCATACTTAATCAGTTGGCAGCAAAAGAATTACATGTTGCAAAATATTATATAAAAACTCAAAAATGGATACCTGCAATAAATAGATTAAAAGTAATTGTAAATGATTATAACGAAACAATTTTTATTGAGGAAGCTTTGCATCGTTTAGTAGAAGTTTATTATAATGTTGGCTTAGTTTCCGAAGCTAAATCTGCTGCAGCAATATTAGGATACAACTATAATTCAAGTAAATGGTATGAACAGTCTTATAAGATTCTTAACAAAAAATACAAAATACCTGAAATTAAAAAAGCTAAAAAAGAGGATGGCCTTATAAACCGAGCTATAAAAAAAATTTTGAGGAAGAAAAATTAGTGTAATGGCAATTAATAAGAATAAGATTATTAAAGATTATAATAATAAAAAAAAACTAATAGAAGAATATAATAATCAATACTACAATAACGATAATCCTTCAATATCAGATGCAGAGTATGACAAATTAAAAAAAGAAGTTCTGGAGTTAGAAGATAATAATAAATTTTTAATTAAGTTTGGATCAATTAAAGATCAAGTAGGTTCGCCAACTACAAATAAATTTAAAAAGATTAAGCACTTAAAACCAATGCTATCGCTTTCAAATGCATTTGAAAAAAAAGATATGAAAGATTTTCTCAGCAAGATAAGTAACTTTTTAAATTTAAACAGTTTAAATACTGAATTAATATCTGAGCCTAAAATCGATGGTATTTCTGCGTCACTAACTTATGAAAACGGAAAACTTGTTAAAGGATTATCAAGAGGAGATGGTGTTACAGGTGAGGATATTCTTTTAAATTTAAAAACTATTAAAGGTATCCCTTTAAGTATAAATGGTGATGAAATACCAAAAATTCTTGAAATAAGAGGAGAAGTGTATATTGGTAAAAAAGATTTTGAAAAGATCAAAAGTAAATTTGCAAATCCAAGAAATGCAGCAGGAGGATCTCTAAGACAAAAAGATCCTAATGAAACAAAAAAAATTCCACTTAAATACTTTGCGTATGGATTCGGAGCAATTGAACCAAAAATCTTTAAAACACAATCACAGTTTATAAATAAAATTAAGGATTGGGGTTTTTTAATTAATGAGAATAATAAAATTGTGAAATCATTGGACGAAATTGAAAAACAACATAATTTTATTGAACAAAAAAGATCTTCACTTGACTATGATATTGATGGGCTAGTATTTAAAGTTAACGATTTAAATCTTCAATCAAGATTAGGTAGTACTTCCAGTTCTCCGAGATGGGCAATTGCCTACAAATTTTCATCTGAAAAGGCAATCACAAAAATCAAAGATATCATTATTCAGGTTGGAAGAACGGGCGCAATAACTCCAGTTGCTAAAGTTCAACCGATAACCGTTGGCGGAGTTGTTGTATCAAACGCTACCTTACATAATGAAGATGAGATTAATAGAAAAGATATTAGAATAGGTGATACAATAACTATTCAAAGAGCGGGCGATGTTATTCCTCAAGTGGTTTCGGTTGACAAATCAAAAAGAGAGAAAAATAGTAAAAAGTATATTTTTCCAGAAAAATGTTTGTGTGGTTCTAAAACGCAAAAAGAAATCAATTTATCAACTAAAAAAGAAGATGCAGTTAGAAGATGTACAAAAGGTTACGAATGTAGTTATACAGCAAGAGAAAAATTAAAACACATTGTATCAAAAGATGCATTTAATATTGATGGACTTGGCAAGAAAGTAATTGATCAATTTTGGGATCTAAAACTGATAAGAAAACCTTCTGATATATTTCAATTAGATTTCAACAAAATAGAAAATCTAGAAGGATGGGGAAAACTCTCAATAAGCAATTTAAAAAAAGCTATTTCTTCTGCAAAAAACATTTCATTAAATAGATTTATATATTCAATAGGCATAAGACATATTGGACAAGAAAATGCTAAAATTCTTGCAGCTTTTTTTCTAACAGTAAAAGAATTTTCTAATCTTTTTTCTGAAAAAAACAGAAAAGAAATTTTGATAAATTTGGTTGATTTAGACGGAATAGGGGAAACACAGATTAAATCTATAAACAATTTTTTTTTAAATTCAAAAAATATAGATATAGTAAAATCTTTAATCAAAAATCTTAACGTCGAAACTTTTAAGAAAGTTGATAAAAAAGGTAAATTTAGTGGTAAAACAATAATGTTTACTGGTGCTTTTGAAAAAATAAGTCGATCAGAAGCAAAAGCATTAGCAGAAAAGAATGGTGGAAAGGTACTTGGTACCGTAACCAAAAAATTAGATTATTTGATTGTGGGAGATTCAAAGCCTACAAAAAAAAAGGTAGAGAAGGCTAAGGATCTTAAAATTAAAATTCTTAATGAGAAAGATTGGTATAAAATATTAAATATATGAACAAGAGTCCTTAAGTTGCTTCAGTTCACTAGTGTTCATAAATTTTTTTAAATTATTAAAAACTCTTTTGTGGTATTGATTAAACCACATAATTTCTTTTTTATTTAATAAATTTTTTTTAATAAGTGATTTTTCAATCGGTACTAAAGTTAAATCTTTAAATTCAATTTTACCTCTTTTTTTTATCACGGTTATTAAATTTTCAATTCTGATTCCAAATTTACCTTTTTTATAGTAACCAGGTTCATTCGAAATAATCATGCCTTCTTGCAATCTAATTTTATTTCCCCTTGAGATACCATGTGGTCCTTCATGTACATTTAAATAACAACCAACTCCATGCCCAGTTCCATGCGGATAATCTAAATTAATTTTTTTTAGTGACTTTCTAGCAACGGCATCAATTTGTGATCCATTTGTTTTTTCTTTTAATTTATAATTTGCCACCGCAATGTGACCTTTAAGAACTCTAGTAAAAATATCTTTTATATAATCTTTTTGATTTCCGAGTGATATAGTTCTTGTAACATCTGTAGTTCCATAATTATATTGCGCACCAGAGTCAATAAGATACAAATCTCCCTTTTGTAAATGTCTGTTACTTTTTTTAGTAGCTTTGTAATGTATAATTGCTCCGTTAGGTCCTGAGCCCGAGATGGTTGGGAAGCTCAACGTTTTAAAAGTTTTAATTTTCTTTCTAAATTTTAGTAATTTTTCCTGAGCATAAATTTCAGAAATTTTTTTTCTTTTAAAGTTATTTTTAAGCCAAAAAATAAACTTTGTTAATGCAGCACCATCATAAATATGTGATTGAGAAGAATTTTTTATTTCAATTTTATTTTTGATTGACTTAAGCTTGTTAATTATATCTGTTTCTTCAATAACATAATTATTTTTTTTAATTATTTTTTTAAAAAAAATAGAGCAGGTATTTTGATCAATAATTATTTTCTTATTTTTTATTTTTGAAAAAAATAAGTAAGTGTTATTGATATCTAAAAATCTTACTTTTTTTAAAACCTTTTTAATTTTAAGATTTATTTTTCTTCTATCAC